>Ga0265297_10001045_pt1 | contig 69199 bp, 51 predicted proteins | sample Munlanlwell13791_FD_192502 | JGI IMG/M metagenome (GOLD analysis project Ga0265297, IMG submission 192502) | Leachate microbial communities from a municipal landfill in Southern Ontario, Canada - Leachate well 137-91 | ecosystem: Engineered > Solid waste > Landfill > Unclassified | place... | reverse complement strand
CAAAAATACTGTTGGAGAAATGGGTAGTGTATCATCCTTATGATTCCGTTGCAGTGCAATTAATAAAAGAACTGGATAAGGAAATGAAACATCCGATGTCTTTACCGGTAGTGGGTTCATAATATAAGCATTGCGTCGCCGTAAGAATAGAATCTGTACTTTTTATCGATAGCTTTTTGGTATGCGTCTTGTATCATTTTTTGCCCTGCAAAAGCACAAACAAGCAGAAATAAAGAAGATTCCGGGAGATGGAAGTTTGTAATTAATTTGTCTACCATTTGAAACTTATAACCGGGATATATAAACTTGTTTGTCCAGCCTTCTCCTGATTTTAAGTGTTTTTTACTTTCTCTTAATTCTGCCATACTCTCAAGAGTTCTCACGCTGGTTGTACCTACCGTAACTACGGAACCGATAGCTGAATTAACAGAATTAATCTTATCTGCGGATGACTCCGAAATCTCATAGTATTCAGACATCATTTTATGCTCTTCTATGTTTTCGCATCTTATAGGATTGAAACTACCTAACCCGGTATGCAATAAAATCTTTGCTATGTTTATTCCTTTTTCTTCTATTCTGGTTAATAGGGATTTCGTGAAATGTAATCCTGCAGTTGGCGCAGCACAAGCGCCTTCCGTCTTTGCGTATACCGTTTGATAAGTCGTTTTGTCTTCGGAAAAAGCCTCTCTCTTTATATAAGGCGGGAGAGGCATCCTGCCGTATCTGTTAAGTTTGAGTTCGAAATTCTCCATAACAGGAAACTTGAACTGTATAGTATCATTCACGGAAATTATTTCTCCGCTGAAATCGGGCCCGAACTCAACTTTAACTCCCGGTTTCATTGAACGGTTTGGTTTGCCTATGAAAGCCCAGCAGGAATCGTCAGTTTTATTTGTTAACAGTATTTCTACTTTACCGCCTGTATCGGTTCGCTTGCCGATAAGACGAGCCGGCATAACTTTAGTTTCGTTCAAAACAAGCACATCTCCGTTGTTAAGATATTCTATTATTTCGGGAAAAACCCTGTGTTCAATTTTGCCAGTATCTTTATGCAGAACTAATAATCTTGATTCTCCTCGTTTGGCAGGATACTGCGCAATAAGAGATTCCGGCAACTCGTAAGAAAAATCTTTTATTAACATATTTTATTAAGAAAAATCTTTTTTAGGACGCACCTGCCAAACAGAACGGCAGGCAGGGATTCCCGCAGATTGTCAGGATTTATAAAATTTTTTCCGCTCTCTGTTTTTGTTATTCGTTAACTATAAACTGTTTTCTTTAATTTGTGTCTATAAATTTGTTCTTTGTTTAATCTTTTATCCTGTTAATCCTGTCTAAAATTCCTGATCCTTTTTGTATTCGTTATTTGTTTGTAGTTTTTCAATTTTTATGTTTTTTCTTAATCTTTTTGTTATCTGCGTTGATCCCTGCCTGCCGGCAGGCAGGTGCGTCCAAAATTTTCTGTTTTTGAATGAGGTTACCACAATTTCATTGCTTTTTTCACTTCTTTGAGAGTTGCGTTCGCAACTTCTCTTGCTTTTTTTGAACCTTCTTCAAGGAGATTGTCCACGTCGTTTATATTTATTTGCGCTCTTTTTTCCCTGAAGGGTTCAATAAATTTATTCATTGCTATTGAACATTCAGCTTTGCAACTTACGCATCCACGAGTTCCTTCTTCACATTCTTTTTTTATTACGGGAATAGCTTCTGAACTTGCAGTAAGTTTATGATAAGCAAAAACAATGCACCCATCCGTATGTCCGGGGTCGGTTTTACGAATTTTTAGCGGGTCGGTAAATGCCTGGGAGATTTTAGATTTAATGGATTCCAAAGATTCATTTATAATGATTGTATTGTTTAGTGATTTTGACATCTTCCGTCCGTCCAGTCCGGGAACTCTTGGAGTTTTGTTAACGATGGATTCAGGTTCGGGAAATATATTTCCGTAAGCGTTGTTGAATTTACGTGCGATTTCCCGCGTCATCTCTATGTGGGGGAGTTGGTCTTCTCCGACGGGAACGGCATCCGCTTTGTAAATAAGTATATCCGCGGCTTGTAAAACGGGATATCCCAGTAAACCGTAATTCAAATTTGAATACAAATCTTCAGTTATTTCTGTAGTAGTTGTGTCTTCTTTAGTTGGAGGAGTATAATTTCTCATCATATCTTTAAGCGTTGGATTTTGTCTGAGCCAATTTACGGGCATAAGCATTGATAAAAACAAATGCAGTTCTGAATGTTGAGGCACAAGAGATTGAATAAACAGGGTAGATTTTTTGGGGTCAATTCCGCAGGCAATCCAATCTGCAACAAGTTCGCGAATTACCGGTCGCATCTCTTCTTTATTGTAACTTGTAGTTAAAGCGTGAATGTCGGCTACTTCAAAAAAGCATTCGTAGGTATCCTGCAGTTTAGCCCAGTTTGAAAACGCGCCGAATAAGTGTCCGATGTGGGCTCTGCCTGTGGGTCTGGTTCCGGATAGGATTCTTTTCATTGTTGTAGGGTTATTATTTTTAAAAGAAATTTACGGGCGATAAAAAACAAAAAGAAGAAAACGGCTATTCCTAAAATCATAGGTAATGTATTGGGTTTTATGGGTTTTTTCTGAAACAATTGACGGTTGTTCGTGTTCATAAGCGTAGGTTGCCTTCCAAATAACGGACGATTATTCATATTCATAAAATATTGAGTTTTTCTATTTAGTCAATGATTTTTTAAGGAAGCGGTTTTCTATTTTTGTTTTAAAACTCTTCGTTTTCTATTCTCTGTTTAAATTCATGTCCATCCATGCTCATTCGCGGATGAATTTCTTTAGGTTCTCTATTCTGTTTCAATCAGTGAAAATCCCTGCCTGCCGGCAGGCAGGCGTGTCCGTTATCCGTGTCTATAATCTTTTTTTGTTATTTTTTTCTCGTGTTAATCTGTTGGAAATCTCATGGTCCATATTTTTTGGGCAAAGATAGCAGTTTCAGAACGTCATTCTTTATTTCGGAGTAGGTTAATTTTTCTGCGCCCGGGTAAGCGATAACGATAGTTTCCCCGTTGAAGCAATCTTTATTTTTCCTGTAAATATCTCTTAAGCGGCGTTTTAGTTTGTTTCTTATTATAGAACCTTTTATGTATCTGCTAATAATAATGCCTACTTTTTTATCGGGGGAAGAAACATTAAAAACAGTAAAACTCTTATCCCGCTTTTTCCTGCCGCAGTTAAAGACTTTTTTAAACTCTTTTTCTTTCCTTAATCGCTCATTCTTTGTGAAGCGCTCGTCTAATGGCATAGCATAAAATCAGACATATTTCACAAGCAAGATGCTTGTGTTACAATGCATAGCATAAAATCAGGTTTATTTATCCGCTTTAGGTGATGCTCTGAATTCATCCGATACGGTAAGTTTTTTCCTGCCTTTTGCTCTGCGGCGTTTTAACACCTGTCTGCCTTTAGCCGTTTCCATACGGGCTCTAAAGCCATGAGTCCTGCGACAACGAATTCGCGAAGGTTTATATGTTGGTTCTGACATAGTTTTTCACACCTTTCCCCGCAAACGGGGACAAATCATTTTTGTTTTTGAGGGGTTATTTCCGACCCCTTTACTATAACTTTATCAATAAGATTATACTCTTTTGCTTCTTTTGGAGACATCCAGAAATTTCTATCCGTGTCTTTTTCTATTTTTTCAATAGTCTGACCTGTGTGGAAAGAAATTATTTCATTGATTTCCTGACGGACTTTGACAATTTCCTGCGCATGCAAAGCGATATCGGTTGCCTGTCCCGAAACTCCACCCATAGGCTGGTGTATCAATATCCGTGAATGTGGTAGCGCGTATCTTTTCCCTTTAGTTCCTGCCGTAAGCAACAAAGCTGCCATAGATGCGCACATTCCCATACAGATGGTAGAAACATCCGGCTTAACGTATTGTATCGTGTCGTATATCGCCAATCCTGAAGAAACGACGCCACCTGCCGAATCAATATAAAGATGAATATCTTTTTCAGGGTCTTCGGAGGCAAGTAATAATAACTGGGCAATTACCGTCCCTGCGACGTTATCGTTTATTTCCCCGTTAATCATTATTATCCTGTCCCTTAAAAGTCTTGAAAATATATCATAGGCTCTTTCACCAAAAGCAGTTTTTTCTATTACCATAGGAACTAAGTTCATAGTTTTGTATCCTCCTCTATTGTGAGATTATCATTTTTTGCACTTGCTTAAAAGTATTCGCATTGAAAACAACGAAATAAACACCTTTTCTAAGTTTGTTTTTCAGTTCAATAGTATAAATTCCTCTTTCCTGGGTTCCTTTATAGACGGGAATAACAAGTCTTCCTGTTAAGTCATAAACGCTTAGTTTTATTGAAGCTTTTTCAGGTATTCCGTATTTTATGTTTATTTTCGCTGAGCCCGGGTTTGGAGTTGGCGAGAATAATGCGAATTTAATCGGGAGTGTTTTGTTTTCTTCGACAGCCGGAGGATGAATAAAGAACGAATATGTTCCGCTGTCGGGGGCTATCGAGTGGTTACCCGCCTGGTCCATAACGGTTATATAATATTCTATTTTTAGACTATCTGTAACCGTTTGCGGTGGGATGGTATCTCTGTAAAAACTGTTAGCGAAGGAATTCATAGTGTGATATGTCCAATTAGTATCTGTGCTTGTTTTATAAAATAAAACAGGGGCGTAAACTACAAAGTTATCCGTTATTCTTGTCGTTATGTCAAACGGTCCCGTAAAACCGAGTGTATCTTCCCATACAGTAGTGTTGCTTATTACGGGAGGAATTGTATCATATCTGATATAGGCATATCCCATATTATCTTCTTCCACGTTTCCGCTGCTATCTACCAGCCATATATATATAAGGGAATCATTGGTTGTTACGGAAAGCGTATCCGGGGAAGAATGCATTGTCCCTGTGGTATCAAATTCTTCTACAGGGCTTGAATTTAATTTGTAATAGTATTCTGCTATTCCGCTTGCATCAAAAGGATTCGTCCAATTAATTACATACAGAGTTGTGGATAATGGTTTAACTATCAGATCAGTAGGGGCTCCCGGGACTACCATATCTTCAAATTCCGAATAAAGAAATGGTTTATAAAATATCTTCCCTTTACTTACATTATCGTAATGATCATAGAGTTTTGTTTTTATAATAGTAGTATCTGTTGTATTCCAGTAGTTATAACTGGCATCTATCCAGTTACTTGCATTATTGTAGACTAAATAACCCGTAGCTTGAATATTATTTCCTCTGATGAAAGTTTCCCCTGCATTATAAATAGCAGAAGCAGTTGTATCTACTATAGAATTAAAATTAATTGTTGTTGTTTTATAATCACATATGGCTCCGCCGTATTGAGCACTATTATTAATTAGAGTGTTATTTTGTATATTGGCAGTATCACAATTATATATGCCGCCGCCATATTCAGCAGCTGTGTTATTGTATATGCTATCTTTTTCTATAGTAGCAAACCCATTAGAATTAGATATGGCTCCACCTTTTTGTGCAGTATTGCTATATATATAATTATTTCTGCAAATAAGTTTTTTGTAATTATGTATTCCCCCGCCAATGCCATCGGCAAAATTATGGTACACATTATTGCTTTCTACTACGGCTGAATTATAGTTATATATGCCACCACCGTTTCCTTCAGTTGCATTGTCATATATGTCATTATGAAAAACATTTATAGAGCTTTCATTAGATAATCCCCCGCCATTATATTTGGCAGTATTGTTGAATACGGAATTGTTTCTTATGTTTGCAGTCCCGGAGTAATTATGTATTCCTCCGCCTATCCCATAATTAGCAATATTGTAAGATATATTATTGTTTGTTATTTCGGCTGAACCTTTGTTGGAAATCCCTGCTCCGCTTCCCCAGTTAACGGTTGTGGTATTATTAGAAATAGTGTCATAAGTTATAGATGCAGTCCCTTCGTTAAATATGGCTCCACCGTTATACATAGAGGCATTATGCAGGAAAATATTCCCCATTATATATGCCGTTCCTTTATAATTATTCCATATTCCTCCACCAACCGCGGTAGTATCCGTATTTGTATTGAAAGATATGGTATTGTTTGTTATAGTTGCTGCTTTGCTGTTGAATATCCCCCCCCCGCCATATTTAGCCGTATTGTAGGAAATAGTATTATTTGTTATGATGCAAGAACCATTATTGTATATCCCTCCACCGCAAAGTTCTGTAGTATTATTAGAGATAGTATTGTTTGAGATATAAACCAAATTAGAATTCATATTACTGATTGCGGAGTTTCCTGCGAATTCTATTTTACAATATTGCAAAGAGCATTTTGCCGTTGAGGTAAATAAAATATTTTCCCATCTTTTGGATGTGTCCCGTGCTGTTATTGTAATAGAATCCGTTACCGTTCCAATTGCATATAGAGTTCCAGTTACTGTTAATTGTTTAGAATCTCCCATAAGTATTTTCGTTCCGGATTCAATAGTCAAGGTTATGGAATTATCAACAATTATATCATTTGTTATAAAGTATGGACTTGCTGTTTTTGTCCATGTTGTATTCGCGGTAATATTTGTACTTACATAAGTAGTATCTGCGAAGAGTGTGGAAATTAAAACGAGGGAAAATATCCCCGGCACATATAGTTTGGTTTTAAACATATTTTTATTCCGGACTTATCTCCGCGTTTTCTATAAGGAAATTCATTGTTTTATCTACTGTAAATTCCCACACAATGGAACTAAAGATTCCTTTCTTCTGCAAATCTTTTACAAGTTTTTCGTATCCTAATTTTCTTCCTTCTTCCGTATCAAGTAACTTTGCTTTCAATTCTTCTGCCGTTATTTCAACGTGTTCTACTTCGGATAGTTGCTGCAATATCATATCTCTTTTTGCGCGCCATATGGCAATTTCTTCTAACTGGCTTTTTGTTTTTTCGTCTATATTTTTACCTGCCTGTTTGAGCATTGATTCCATATAATCTGCAACAAGGGAATTCAACGGTTTGAACGGGTTGCTTTCTATAAGGGAATTGATAATTTGAGTTCTCATTCTTGAACGAGCTTCCGTTTCTTTATCTCTTGCGATACTGGTGGTTATATTGGTTTTTAGTTCTTCCATAGACTTAAACCCTATGTTTTTTGCAAATTCATCATCTATCGGAGGCAATCTTTTTTCTTTTATTTCATGGACGACAAATGCATATTCTACCGATTTATCTCTCAGGTTTTCATCTTTATGGTCAGGTGGGTATTTAATTTTCACCGTTTTCTTATCCCCCGGAACGGTATTTTTCAGGGCGTTTCTTATTTCTTCGGGTGTTTCGGGAGCATCCATCAAAACGGTATAATTTGAAACATGATTTTTGCGATAAACGCCTTTTTCTTCCCATAATATGTCATAACTAACGATAAGCATATCTTCGTCGGAGGCAGCTCTCATAGCTGTAGGCACATAAGTAGCTTTTGAGTCTGTTAATTTGGACATTACCATTTCTATTTCTTTTTCCGTGACTTCAGTAGATAGTTTTTTTATTTTTATTCCTTTATAATTTTGGAGTTTCAAATCAGGCATAATTTCATAAGATAATTTAACTTTAAGTTCCTTTGCGGGGTCGAAATTTTTCTCTTCCAGTCTGATGTCCGACACCGGAGAGATTTTTTCTTTTTCTGCTATCCCTCTGTATGTTTCCCTGATGCATTCATTTATTGCTTCTTCTTGTATGGTGGCACTGTACTTTGACTTTATGATATTCATAGGGACTTTCCCTTTCCTGAAGCCGTCTAATTTTGCCGACGCCTGGTATTCGGAATAAAGAGACTCTATTTTCTTATTTACTTCTGTGGCAGGAATGCTAAATTCCAGCGATCTCTCACATTCATTTAGTTTTTTTATTTCAAATTCCATAATATCCTTTTTCCGTTTTAGCGGAACAAATTTTCTTTTTTTGGGCAGAGTGGGATTTGAACCCACACTCCATTTTATAGGAACCAGGTCCTAAGCCTGGCGCGTATGCCAAATTCCGCCATCTGCCCCTTAATTGTTAAATTAAGGTATTAATATCCTGTTTTATATCATATTGTTTAATTATGTCAAGGTAATTGTAGTTTAAAAATTTGTAGAAATAGAAAGAATATAATTTATATTATTGAAAGTTTTATTTATCCCTTTTTTCTTTTTTCCATTCTCTGTTTTATCTCTTGCTCAAAAGCAATATCGGAGGGAATAAAATAATGACTATTTTTCAGCTTGTCCGGTAAATAGGTTTCGTCTTTTAACTCCCCTTCTTTATGGCTGTGCGGATACTTATAATCTTTTCCATACCCTAATCCTTCCATAAGTGAAGTTACAGCATTCCTTAAATGTAATGGCACGGGAAGCGAACCGTATTTCTTTACGTCGCTCATCGCATTCCCATAAGACACCAGCGCAGAATTGCTCTTGGGCGCGGTTGCAAGATAAATTACAGTCTGGGAAAGAGGCAGATATCCTTCCGGCAATCCGACAAACTCAATCGCGGATTTACAAGCGGATGCTAATATGAGAGCTTGAGGGTCGGCGTTTCCTATGTCTTCGGCGGCAAAAATTACCATCCTTCTTACGATAAACAAGGGGTCTTCTCCGCTTTCTATCATTCGTGCAAGCCAATAGAGTGAAGCATCCGGGTCGCTTCCGCGCATACTTTTTATAAAAGCCGAAATTATGTTGTAATGCTCTTCGCCTTTTTTATCATACAAAAGGGGACAATGTTCGGTTGCGGATTTAATGGTTTCTAGAGTTAGTTCACGGACATTATCTCTGGGTTTAGTCGTAAAAACGGATGACTCGAGAATGTTCAAAGCCGTTCTTGCATCGCCGTCACTCATCCCGGCAAGATATTCTTTGACTTCTTCGGATATTTTAACGTTGAATTTTTTGAGACCGCTTTCCAAGCTTATTGCGCGATCAATTATTTTCATTATATCTTTTTCGTCAAGCGACTTGAATACGTATACCGTAGCTCGCGAAAGCAAAGGGGCGATTATCGAAAAAGAAGGGTTTTCGGTCGTGCTTCCAATCAAAATAATCGTGCCGTCTTCCACGTGAGGGAGGAATGCGTCCTGTTGCGCCTTGTTAAACCTGTGAATTTCGTCAACGAACAATATCGTCCTTTTGCCTCTTGCCCTTGAGATTTTCGTTTCTTCGGCTATCCTGCGGACATCGTTTACTCCTGAAAGGACTGCGCTGAACTCTTTGAATTCGTAGTTTTTTATTCCTGCGATGAGTCTTGCGAGGGTAGTCTTTCCTGTCCCGGGGGGGCCCCAGAATATCATACTCTGGACTTCGCCTGTTTCTATGACTTTTCGTATGTGTCCGTTTTCTCCGACAAGCCCGGACTGTCCTATAAACTCTTCGAGATTTTGCGGGCGAATCCTTTCTGCGAGAGGTTTGTTAATGGATTTATTGCAGTCCTGCTGAGAAAGATTATCGAAAAGTTGCATATTAGTGGGGGAGAGAAATTATTTCAAGAGAACTATTTTTTGTGTAAGCGTTTGATTGTTAATGGTCAATTTGCAGATATACATACCTGCGTTTACTTTATGCGAAAGGTTATCCCTGCCGTCCCATAATGCGTTATGTGCGCCCGGTTTTTGGGTAGTGTTCATAAGCGTCCTTACAAGCTGCCCGCTTACATTGTATATTTTTATGGATACCGAAGAACCAGATAATGATGGTTGAGACTTTTTAACGGAAGATTTCAGGATGAAAGATTTAATGTCGGATTTAGAAAATCCCCCGGTAATGCGTACTGCTTTTTTGCATTTCCTGTTGCTGGAATCCTTGACAAGGTTGGAGTCCGGGAAAATTGTATCCCCTAAGGATATTAAAGGATTTTGGATTTTGGACTTTAGATTTTGGATTACGGATACAGGATTACTGCCTATTGCGAGTCCCGGTACGGTAAAAGATATGGATGTTTGAGAAGTGGAAGGATTTGGGAATATGGATAAACCGGCATTATATTGGATGATTGTTTCTTCTGTTCCCGTAGTAGTGTCTACAAAAGATATGAAAAGCAGCGTGTATTTAACTCCCATCGAGTCCTGTTGTTCAATAGCTTGAGCGGTGCAAATAAGGCTTTCGGGAGGAGAGTACCATGTGTGTTGGACGCCTGCTCTTTTGAGAGTCAAAACGGTATCCAGATCTAAGTTTCCCCATTGAATATCTTGTATAAGCTTGTTAAAGTAAACGAGAATATAATCTCCGTTGCCTATTCCGTTTTCCTGCGGAAGTCCTTCATAAGCTATTGCGCTGTCGGGAACAGGTCCGTATTGCCCGAATGTTCCTTTGATTACGCAGGGAAAAATTACTGCGCCCTTAAGAAATTTATCTTTTATGTTAACGGAATCCGGGAATACCGTATCGCCGACTGCAATCGTTGGTCTGAGGCTGTCTGTTTTTAAACTGCAAACCAGAGCAAACCCAAGAGAATCCCATACGCAGGAATCTATATGCGCTTTGGCATCCAGCCATGAATGATTACGAAGGCGGAGTATGTTATTTATATTGGTTGAATTAATAGGCGGTTTGTTTGTGCGTTTGGAAAAGTAAAGAGTTATGTAATCGTCGGCATCAATGTATTCAATGGAATCCTGCCCGTCGGATGCAACGATAGAATCAATATAGGGAGCAAAAGTTCCCGCAATAATGCAAGGGGAGACGCACTGGTTTCCCCATTTATCCGTTAAACTGTCGGTTTGAGATTTACGAGGACGAACCGTATCTCCTATCATAAGCTGTGAGGTGTCGGTTAAAGTGACGGTAAGGTTTTTATAAGCAGTATCCCAGACTGCGGAAAAACTTCTCCATTTATGTCCGCCGCTTAATTTAAGTATGGAATCAATATTTGAGTTATTTACGATAAGGGTATCTATTCTCTCGTCAAAGGAAAGAGTAACTTTATCATTCGGTGTAAAAGAATTCGGAGGATTGTAAATTTCATCTCCGGTAGCGGTTGCGCTGGTAAGTAGAGGTCCTGCGGTATCAACGAAAGAGTATGTCGTAGTGATATTATGAAGCACAGGAGTGGCGAATGCGGGAGAAGCGAGGAAATCTATTTTGTATTGAATGAATTGGTCGTTATTATTTATGGATGATACTGTAGACAACAGTTGTCCGCTTGTGCAAGGAGGACAACTTGTCCAGGAAAGAGTATCGCTAAAAGTAATAGTATCCTGAAAACTTCTAATTTTTACGATAATATCCTGCCCGTTGTAATCCCCGTCCCATTCTATTTTAGTGTAATACCTTGTAGCATTTCTATTGCTTTCTCCTGTATTATATATAGAGGATATAAGACTTCCTGCGGGAACATATTTTGCCAATCTGAATATTGTTCCATTGTGGTCAGTCCCTACCAGAAGGCATTGATTACTTGTGAATATCATTGATAAAATTTTTCCCTGGCAAAGAGTCTTGCCTATTTGTACCCAACTGCTTCCTTTATCTGAAGAATAGAAAATTCGTGCGCTATCATCCACACAGGACACACCTGCGTAAAGAATGCCAAGAGAATCGCAAATCAACCTGACTTCACGGGCATTTGGGATAGGCGCAGTAGCATCGTGAGTGCCCCAACCGTTTTTAGTTTTAAAGATTTTTCCGCTGTCGCCTGTGGAGGCATAAATCGTGCTGTCCGGTCCCTCGATTAACGAGAAAACGGATTTTTGAGTGGTAGCAAATACGGCAGTCCAGTTAGCTCCGTTATCTACGGATTTTAGAACCAAACCAAGGTTAGTGCCTGAACCGGCATATACATTTCCATCAAGAGATTTGAGTAAAGAAATTATCCTGGTGTCTGCCATAGAAATATTTGACCAGTTTGTACCATTATCCACGGAACGAAGTACATAAGAATTTTCTCCACAACCAACAATTATAGTGTCAGAAAAAGTTATCATAGAATAAGTATATTTAGGACTATTTCCTGATTTAAAACAAGCAGGCCAATTTGTTTTACCGAATTCCGTAATATTTTCTATATAATATTCGTCTCCCCATTTATTAACATAACATCCGCTTAATAGGGATGAAGTAGAGTTATTCCAACATAAGGGATTTATTTTAAGTACGATATCTTCTCCACCATATAAGGAGTACCACCCCAGTTGATATGTCTCTCCATTATCCGAACTCATCCATATATCTATTCCGGTGTTTTCCCCTCCCGCAAAAATTAAATTTGTATCACCTCGAACTCCTTTTGTCATACTCCATACTTTGCTAGTATTTGATAAAGGGGTAGTTTTTGAAGAAGTACCTATAGATAATGAAATACCGGTACTCGTTTCAATGTTATTTGCGGACAGGTATTTTGTGGAATCCGTCCAGATAAGCTGGGAATCGCCATTGTTCCAATCACTTTGAACCCACGAGTTTGCATTGGCATTCAAACAGAAGAAAAACAATATTCCCCCTGCAAATAATTTGTTCCCCATTTTAATTAAATATCCCCTCAATTCCTCTCAATATTATCTTTAACGATAAAGCGCAAATAGTCAAGAATATTTTTCATTACAGTCATTTTGCCTTTAAAACTCAGTATAATCTTTCTCAGGGGCATTGAAGAAGATTCTATTTTTTTATTGTATCGCAACTATAAGAAAGATTCGTTTTTTTGTTGTTTCCTTTTATTGCGGTGACGATGGCTTCTGCTATTATTTTATTTGCTTTATATGTCGGGTGTACATCTTCTATAACGGAATCCTTCCCATTAAAGTACCAGTGCATATATTCTTTATTGTATTCGTTGGGAGACTTCAGCCTGCGGAATAAAAGAGAATCCGCTTCTGCAAAAATAATATTACTATCAGGCAATATAAGGGTGTGAGAATTTTTTGTATATGTAATATCTCCGAGGTTAAGAATAATCATTTTACTGTTATTTTGCTTGCAAACATCATAAATATTGCTGTATGCAAATTGTTCTATATCTTTAATGTTTTTATCCGGTTTTGGGATTTCCCCCAGTATTTTTTTAAAGGCGGTTATAGTTCTGTAGTAAATATCGTGTAAGTATAAAGGTATCGCTATTTCAAACAAAAAGCAAGTATAGTCTCTTATGTTTTTGGGAGTTCCTCTAAACTTTTCTATATTTAAATCAAGCGTTTTTGAATTAAAAGCAATTGGACTTATTACATTTTTCCCGTCTTTAGTTTTAGAGATATAAGGTACCGGTGTTACTGCAATATATGTCGGGGCTCCCATCAATGTAGCTCTTTGGGCTAACCACGGCGAGTATTGTACTACTACAAAATCAGGCTTGTAACGAGGGACTAATTCCCGGGACAATAAAAGCATCTGGGAAAGTCCGCCTGCGCATATTCCGGCATTCATCGAAGAGCCTCTTGTATTCTGGGAAACTATGTATGGGAAACTTTCTTCTGCCGGGCAAGCCATTCCGAAAGTAAATGAGCATCCCAGAAATAGAAACAAAGGTCTTTTAATTGTTGTATCAGTATAGAAAATGGGAACCCTAAATCCATTCCTGTCAAATTTTATTGGCACGTCTTTACTTATAACAAAAGTTTCAAATCCTTTTGCATTCGGTATTGGCCTGGCGCCTAATGTTGTGTCTGACTGCCACAGTTTTCCTTTCCATCCGCAAGACGGCCCCTTTATATGTTTATATAATTTACTTGTTCTATCTAATAATAATAAAGAAGAGTTAAAGAGTATAAAAACAAAGATTAACGTTAAAACCCAGATAATTCGGGAAGTTTTGTTTTTTAAAGTGTTTTTATCCCAGAGTTTATTGTAGGTAATTCCTGATAACCAGAGTGTTATTAAAATCGCCTTAAAAAGAATTAGTATTCCAAATAACAGTTTATTTTCTACCCCTGTTTTTGTTAGTGATAGTTCAATAAAATTAATTAAAGAATATAGGATGATTATGCCAATCGTAAATGCGGAAAAACTAAGTAATTTTTTCATTCTTAATCCGGTTAATCTTGTTATCTATTGTTTATATCTACCTTGTAAATCCTATCAAGGGTGTCTTTAAGAATAAAACATAAGTAGTCAAAAATGTTTTTTACTACAATCATTTTACTTTTGCCTACTCTGTTGTCGCATTTCAATACTGTGGGAATTTCTGCTATCTTTGTATCTTTTAATCTGCTTAATTTTATTAGTATTTCTGTCATAACAATAAACCCTTTTTCTTTTATGAAGTTATTCCCGTAATTTTTATATGCTTTTTTTAAGAGCTTAACGGAATAAGCGCGATAGAAGGAACTGTAAGTTTTTACTTTTAGATGCGGGTACAGTATTCTTAAGAATATATTAGCGGCATAGCTTAAAGCTTTACGGATAAATGTAGTGCCAATTATTTCCCCATCCTTTGCATAACAGGAGGCTATGACTAAATTGTTTCCTTCCAATATTTTTTTTATCATAACCGGTAATATGGAATCATCCCCGGTATTATCAGCTTCTTTAGTTATGATAATGTCTTCTTCTTTTGCTTCTTTTAAAACATAAGAAAAACCTGTTTTAAAAGCTTCCCCGGGACCTTTATTCGTAGAATGAGTAAGAACTTCTACCGGAAGTTTATTTTTGAAAGATGTTGCTATTTCTTCCGTTTTGTCTGAGCTCCCGTCATTAACAATAATTGTCCGGCAACTATAATTTTTAGCAAAACATTCTATCTCTTTTAATAAAGTAGGAATGTTTTTTTCTTCATTGTATGCCGGAATAATAAATATTATCATATATAATAATTCTTAACCTCTAAGAGTTTTTAATGAATATAATTTCACCGGTTTTTTTGTCAACTTTAACTTAGTAATTCTTCTTGGTTTGTCACAAGGTTATTTTTCGTATATCTTGATTATTTTTTCTGCCATATTTTCCCATACAAAATTCTTGGCTTTTTCTCTTGCTCTTGTGCCAATTTCCGATAGTAGATTGTTATCATATGTGAGTTTTTCAACTGCAGAAACAATAGCTTTACTATCCCTTTCATGGACGATAATCCCGTCTATATTATTTTCTATTATATCTATTGCTCCTCCTGCGTTTGTTGTGATTACTGCGAGTCCTGATGCCATAGCTTCCAAAAATACCATACCGAACCCTTCGCAAAGAGTAGGGAAAACAAAAATAGTATAATTCCCGTATATATTAACCAACTCTTCTTCAGGAACTAACGGAATTACCTGAACTTTATTTCTTACGTTTTGTGAAAATTCGGATTTAATTGTTTCTTCCGTTTCTACTCCTCCCACTATAGTCAAACTCAGGTTATCAATTTTATTTGCAAGTATCGAATATGCATCTGCAAGGTATTTTACTCCTTTTCTTGGAATCCACGTCCCGACATACAATAACGAATTTTTGCCGGGATAGGATTTTTTTTGTTTTAGAAAAAACTTTATAGACACTCCGGCAGGTATTACTTTTATTTTTTCTGTTTTTATGGAACAATGCTGAACGATAAAATCTTTATCAACGCTGTTTAAACATATTACCATATCGCTTAATTTCATTGATAATTCTACGCTTCTAAGCCTTACGTTAAATCCTATTTTATGTATTAAAGATAATTTCAGCAATCCGAGTTTTTCATTTTCTTTCCTGACTTTTTCATCCAGGTGTTCAAGTCCTATGGATAAACAAATATATTTGTTATTCAGTTTTAGAACTCTTTTATAAAGCCCCCATATAAAACCGTCTCCCGAAGCAATCTGGACAATATCAAAACCCTTGTATAATTTATAATATTTTCTGACTGCAAAAAATACGGCAAGAGGAGAATTAAAGTATCGTAAATGTTTTGTCGGCAAGGCGGTTTTTAAGTCTTCGCTAAATATATACTTAACAAAGTGTCCCCTTTTTTCTAATTCTTTCCCGAGTTTAATGAGTATTTTGGGCGAACCAAGTTTTTCGTCGCAAGGGAAATTTCCGGCCAGTAAGATTTTCATAAGTCTTATTTTTGAGGGTATGTTATTTTTAAGTATAATTTATGTATGGACATCAGGGGAAACAGGACAATTCTTAACATTTTGAATAAAAGAAATCCACCGATACCATAATGTTTTTTGAAAAAATAAGCAAGGCTTTCCTCGTGTAGTTTTTTTCTGGTATTTTCAAAGTACCCTAATGATTTTGAGCCGTAATGGATTATATAAGCTTTCGGATAATAGTACATTTTCCAACCCTGTTTTTTTATTCGATAACACCAATCCGTTTCTTCAAGAAACATCATATAGTTTTCGTCCATTAAGCCTACTTGTGTTGCTACTTCTTTGCGTACCATCATACATGCCCCGCTTATATGTGCCACTTCGTTTTCCGTGTCAACTGCTTTCGGACCTGCGGTACTGCACCCGGGTTTGTAAATTAGAGGGGAATTGTGGAATATTTTTTGTATCCCGGAATGTCCTACTAAACTGTCCCAGAATTCTCTAAGAGGAGTAAAAGAGTATTTTGAGGATGGCGGAGATGCGGAATCCATTTTTTCTGTCAAATACATTTTACATCCAAGCGCTCCTATGGTTAAGTTTGTATCCATAAATTGTACCATTTTATCAAAGGCAGAATCTAAAATAATAGTATCGTTATTCAGGATAAGCAAATACCGTCCGTTTGCCAGTTTTAATGCTTTGTTATGATTGCTTGCAAATCCTTCTGTCTTATTGTTCCTGATTAAAGTAATTCCGGGGTATTTTTTTTTAATCAATTCCGGTATTTTATCATTTGAACAATTATCTATTACAAATATTTCAAGGGTTACGTTTTTAGTTTCCTTAAATATAGAGTCGAGACATTTTTCTAAAAATTCTTTATTCTTATGATGAACGATAGATATGCTTAAATCAATATGATTTTTTAATACTCCTTTGTCTTTAGGTGTAATAACGGACAGTTTCATAACAATTATATTTTTTTACGGTCAGTTTTTACTGCAATGTTTTTTAATTTATCTTTAACTGTTTTTTCTAATTTTTTAGACATTTTATAGTATTGTTTGCCGGTTTCTTTTTCTTGTTTAGTCCCTTCAATATAAGAAGTTTTTAATCTTTGTAACACATTGGAAAGCAATAAAATGCAGTTATCGTAAAGCATATTTTCAATACAAGCAAAATCTTGGCTGGCAATATCGTTTCTTTTTACGGCAATTATACTTCCCGTATCAACACCTGTATCTACCCAATGGACACTACATCCTATTTTATCAAACTCGTTGTTATAAACAGCCCATTTCCAGCAATCTATACCGCGATAAAACGGTAGAATTCCAGGATGTGCATTCAATGTCCCAAGTTTTGGTATTTCAAGGATTTCCTTTTTAACTATTCCGGTTTGCCCGAGGATTAAAATATCAGGGTTCAGCATCTTAAGGATATTTATTGTTTGTAGAGTATTTGTCCCGTGAGTAAAAAATACCTGTTGTGCTAATTTAGAATAGTCGGTTGTTATTGGTTTTTCATCTCTTGTGTATTTTTCTCCCTGAAACATTTTTTCTATGGAAAAGCATAAAGCATCCCAAATGCCGACTCGTTTTTTTACAGAGTTAAATAATTTCCAGTTATAGTTTGGCGGTTGTTTAATTACGACTACGGCATTAGCTTGGAGGTCGTCAAGGATAAATCTGTTCAATACTTTTTTACCAAAATTGCTATTTTTATTTGTCAAAACGACAATGTTCATCGTGACGCCTCTAACAATTTTTTTTCTCTTTCCAGCCAGTAATTGGCTATTCCCCCGGGGGTATCGCAAAAGAAATCATCATTTTTGCAGACTGCATTTAGCAAATACTTGTAACTATCTCCCCATTCAGGGAAAAGCGTATTATTCAGTGTCCTTGGATGAAAGTCAACAACAAAAACTCCGCTTGAAGACCTGGCATTATTTATAAGCGAATCTATCATATCTTCATATTTTGTAAATTTCGATTCTTTTCTAAAATCAAATAATTGAGCATCCATCAAACTCGGTGGCAATTGTAAAGTATCAACCCGGGAAGAGGTATTTGAATCGTACAAATGAAAAGGGCTGCTTATGCCGTAACGGAACCCGCTGTGTTTTTCGAAACAAATGCTGGAATCGTATACCAGTCCTATTTCATTGTGAATTGCCGATGTCTGTGCTGCATCATCCTGGTTCCAGTGCCAGTAGTGATGACGATTGCCTGTAATGTTTTTGCCCAGGACGGATTCTATTTTTTGTTTTTCGGCTTTGAAAGAATTCACAGATTTGTATGCAAGATAACTTGCATGCATTCCTATTTCAAAGCCATGATTTTTCAGGGTTTCAAACACTTGAGAAAACTTTTTCCCGGAGACATCATAAAACGGGTCCGGTGCGTATAATAAATAGCGTAATAAGTTCCCTTTATATCCGCAAAAGTAAAAAGCAGATTTTAAACAGTAGGTGGTTTCTAACTTCATACATTTTTCAAAGTTCCAGAAAGTTTCTTTTCCGAACAATATATCGAATATTTTAACAGGGTTAATATTCGGTTTATTTTTTGTGCAATATCTTATTGCTTCTATCCATTTTATCATCACCGGGTAATCAATATCGTGGGACAAAGCAACTGCGTATTTTTTACCGTAAGGCCAGGATGGAAGAGGCCGATGACTTTTACTGAAAACATTTAACAATATGTCTGCATATTTATTTACGATTGGCGTGTGCAGCAGGTTATTTTGATAGAGAAACGATTGTTGAATATTGTGCCTGTCTTTTTTATCTCTATTTATAAATTTTTCATTCCAGCCTGTCAGCAAATAGAAAGAAGAAAAAATTATATCGTTTGCCAAAAGCGTTTTATCATTATCCAAATGATAGACTTTATTTTTTAAGCTAATTTCGTCAAAAAAAAGGAATGGGATTTCTTTATCGTAAATTATCTTAATAGGCGTATCTATCATAATAGAGTTTAAGCATAACGGTATAATATGAAGCTTGCAATTTACATTTTTATCGTGTCCATAATAAACATCAACCTCATTGTTTGAATTCTCTTCTTTCACAAATTCCCATGGGAATCCGGCGATGGCAAGCAGTGTTTGAAAAGTATATTTTATTTCGGGCGCTTGTAGCGTAAATGCCGTATCGCTACCTATTAAAATTCTAATTTTTTTCAGTTTTTATCCTTGTTTTGTTTTACAACTTATTGTCAGTAGTCTGAGCATATCCTATGTTTTAATAAATTACTAAAGAATAGCAGTCTGTCAATATTTTCTTCCTGTTTTCTTATTAAGGTTGACAAAAATTTTTAATAAAATTATAGTTTACTGTTTGGTTATAGAAAAAAGTTAACAAGTGGGAGCAGAAGAAAATGACAACTCCGTGTAATAGTTTATTGAAATTTAAAACTTCTCTTTTCTTTCTAATAGCAACGATATATTTGCTGTTTGCGAAGGGGCTGCCGTGGGTTGAAGCGGATTTTCAGTTGGAAATATCCCGGAATTTAGTTCAACGACATTCTCCGTCTCTGGCTAAAGAGACAAATGATACTTTATTAGTCCAGGGGAAAAACGGAGATTGGTATGATTGGCATGGGATTACAAATGTTTTTCTGATGACGCCTATTGCTATGTGTGAACCGATTGTAAGTAAAGTAATACATAAGGATGGGGGCGTTAAACAGGTTACATCTTTTTGGGGAGCATTAACCGGCGTTGTCGTTAATGCATTAGCATGTGTGGTTTTCTTTTCACTGCTTTGTTCCCTTGGAATGTCGCTTAAAGTATCTTTTTACACTACATTATGTTCAGCTTTTTTTACAATTATTTTTCCCTATTCTTCTACGAATTACGAAGGGAATTTAAATATGCTGTTTATAGTGAGCTCATTATATTTTTTATTTGAATTTTTAAGAAAACAGAGATTATGGCATTTAGTTTTTTGTGGAATTTTTGCAGGGTTGACAATCAACACAAGAGACCTCTCGTATGTTTTTCTTTTCTTTGTGTCTGTTTTTATTTTTGGGACTGCTTTAAAAGAAAAAAATCCCAAGATAATATTTGTTTTTTTAATAGGAGTAGCTCCTTTCTTTTTTCTTTGGGGATGGTATAATTGGATAAGGACCGGTGGTTTTTTCATAAGTCCAAGTGCAAAAGCAGTATTAAATAAAGGGTATTACTATATCGACTCTATTGCGATAGGAGTGCAAAAAACAGTTTTTAATAAGAATAAGAACATATTTTTATATTCACCAATTTTAATATTATCGATATTGGGTTGGAATCAATTTTTTAGAGAAAAGAAAAAAGAGTGCATATTAATAGTATCTGTTGTGGCTTTTTATCTTTTCGGAAGCACTTTATTGTGGTCTGATTTTTTTAGTTGGGGACCAAGATATACGCTCGAAATTACTCCATTATTGATTCTGCCTTTAGGATATTGGTTAAAACCCAAATTTTCGCCAAGTAAAAGATTTTTTATTTATAGTTTAGCTGCTTACAGTTTGCTTATTCAATTTGCGGGGACATTGGTTAACTGGCACGGGAGAATCCGCTACTTCTGGGATAAGGATATGGAGTATGTATTTTATTACAGGTATCCGCAATTATGGGATACCGTAAAGATTTTATTTATAAATTTATGGAATTTATTTTTAGGAACATTGCATACTTTTGAAAGCGCCCAATATACGCCCCCGGAGATATCTAATGAGTCTCTTTATGCTTCGAATACGGTATTCACGTGGTGGAACAGGTTAATGTTTATGGGGGTTAATCCTATTTGGATAGGGATTTATTGGGTTGGCAGTTTGTTGGTGGTTTACTGTTCTGTAAGGTATATATTGAGTTTCGTGCGAGGAGAAGAGGGGAAGTAGGGGATTACGGGAACAGATTTTTTTGATACAGGTTTTCCGGATGATTTGTGTTTGGGGTTATAAGTTCCTATGTGCCCCTTTAGCGATAAGCAATCCTGCGATTTCTTTGTAGTCTTTTTCCAATGCCCAGATTAGCGGGGTATTGCCGTACCTGTCTTTTACATTAACATCCGCACCCTTAGCGACAAGCAATTCTACGATTTCTTTGTAACCCTTTTCCGATGCCCGGATTAGCGGAGTGACACCGTTATTATTTTTTACATTAACATCCGCACCCTTAGCGACAAGCAATTCTGCAATTTCTTTGTAACCGTTTCCCAGCGCCCAGACTAGTGCGGTATTGTAATATTTGGTTTCCGCATTAATATCCGCACCCTTAGCGATAAGTATTTCTACGATTTCTTTGTACCCCTTTTCTGATGCCTGGATTAGTGGGGTAACGCCGTTATTGTTTTTTGCATTAACATTCGCACCCTTAGCGATAAGTAATTCTACGATTTCTTTGTACCCCTTTTCTGATGCTCGGATTAGGACGGTATACCCGTATCTGTCTTTAGCGTTAACATCCGCGCCCTTAGTGACAAACAATTCTACGATTTTTTTGTAGCCTTTTTCCAATACCCAGATTAGCGGGTTATTGCCGTATTTGTCTTTCACATTAACATCCGCGTCCTTAGTGACAAGTATTTCTACGATTTCTTTGTAGTCTTTTTCCAATGCCTGGATTAGCGGAGTAACACCGTTATTATTTTTTGCATTAACATCCGCACCTTCAGCGATAAGCAATTCTGAGATTTCTTTGTAGCCGTTTTCTAATGCCTGGATTAGCGGGGTATCGCCGTATCTGTCTTTTACATTAACATCTGCACCTTCAGTGATAAGCAATTCTGCGATTTCTTTGTAGCCTTTTTCCAATGCTTGGGTTAGCGGGGTATTTCCCCATATACTTTCTTTTGCGTTAACATCTGCGCCTTTGGCGATAAGCAATTCTGCGATTTCTTCATAGCCGTACCGCAATGCAAAGTTTAGCGGGGTATCGCCTTGGATGTCTTTCACATTAACATCCGCGCCCTTAGCAATAAGTAATTCTGTAATTTCTTTGTAGCCTTTTTCCAATGCCCAAATTAGTGGGGTATATCCGTACCTGTCTTTTATATTAACATCTGCGTTGCTGGATAAAAGTGAAAATTTAATTGCTTCTTTTACTTTTTCTAAATCACCGGTTTTAATTGCTACAAATAAGGATTCTTCCCGTTTGTTCATATTGTTTTCTTTATTTTTAATTCATATTGCCTTTATAATCTATTGTCAACAGTTTTAAACTTATAGCGTGTTTCGTATGATATGTTTTCCCATATTAAATGGTATAATGTTTTTCGAGAGAAAATCGACTAAAATAGATAATGATAACTTCATCAAAGTATTACTTTTATCTGAATCTCCGGAACTTACTTAAAAGGAATCAGCTTAAAGGGTTTTACTAAGAGGTTTCTTAGGACGGGTAAAGGTTTGCCCTTGCGGGAGGTATTGCATATATAAAAGTTTGGGTAATTCGCCTGAGGCGTACAGACACTCCGTCTGATAAAAAAAGGAAAACTCCAGTAAAAAGTTGACATTTTTTGAAAATACAATATTTTTAGTTAAAATATGAGTTCTATTGCAATTCTTTTAATTAAAGGAAAGAATTAAACAAATAAAAAAGGGGGAAGAATGCTTTTTATGACCACGATGGATGTGATACCGGGGAAGATAGAAGATTTGCTTTATCTTACGAAAAAAGTAAAAGCGCCGGAAAACATAAAGATAAAACAGTTTCTTAAATTACTTGGAGCGCATGATTTTGTAGTTATATATGAAGCTCCGAATGAATCCGAAGCATTAGAATTTGTTTTGAAATTCACAACGGCAGCTTCTACCAGGACTTCTTTGTCGAGTCCGGTTGAAGGATACGAGAAATAGAAAACAGAATAGAGAAAGATCAACCACCCCGCCAAGGCGGGGTAAACTCCGTCCACGGAGAACAGAAAATTGAGGGTTGAAAAAATAACAGATAAGAAAATGGAGATAAGAAAAAGAGAGGGCACAGAGAAAGAAGAGAGTTGAACTAAAAGGGGGAAAAATGCTTTTTATGACTACCTTTGATGTAATACCGGGAAAGTCGGAAGATTTATTTTATCTGACTAAAAAAACCAAGGCACCGGATAATATAAAAATAAAAGAATTTCTAAAATTATTGGGAGCACACGATTTCGTAGTCGTATATGAAGCTCCAAACGAAGCTGAAGCATTGGAGTTTGTCCTGAAATTCACGCCGGCAGCTTCGACAAGAACTTCTTTATGCAGCCCGGTTGAAGGATACGAGAAGTAATTCGTTTTTTAATGTTCTTCTAAGATTTAAACAGTAATGGCAATTCGAAAGAATTGCCATTTGTTTTTGGCGAGGCAGGTTTGCCCTTAATTATTTTCTTCCTGCGGGAAGCATTTCCTGACGATGATTTCCCCCGTAGAATATAATTCAACCTCTCTTTATTGTTAAAATATTTTCAACTATAAGCTTGACAATATAGTGAATTTTAAGTATTAAAATAATCATACTGAACAAAATCTGTGGTTTTTGTTCAGTATGATGTGATTTTATGATAAAAGACATTATTCTTCAACACTTATCTGTCTATTCGTTATACAAACCATTGAAACAACTAAACTCACAAACATTAATACCTTCCTCATTTTACCCCTCCTATCTTTATTATTTTTAACAACTTTTTATTATCATTTATCTTCACAAAATAAACTCCTTTTTTTAAGTCCTCTCCTAGAATATTATTATTCGTTGTTCTTACCAATCGTCCACATATGTCATATATCTGTATTTTAGACTCTTTCAATTTTGAATTTTCTAATTTTATAATTGTAGTCTGTGTAAACGGATTCGGGAATATTTGAATATTTGATATTTGATTTTTCATATTTGATTCTTCCACTCCTACGCACGAGTATTTTATCGTCGTACAGTCATCTCCGGAAGAAGAAAAACCATAACTATCCCCCGTTACATATACATATCCCTTGTTATCTACTGCGATTGAGTATGCATTATCAAAATCATTCCCGGGTCCATTATATCTCTGAACCCACTCTTCGCCTCCTGAACTATTGTATTTTATCGTTACATAGTCAGGATAATAAGTCCCGGTGTCACAACTTCTTCCTGTTACATAAGTATTCCCGATGTTATCCACTGCAATTGAATTCGCCCAATCATAACTGTTACCGGGACCATTATATCTCCTAACCCACATAGTATCCCCTGAATTGTTGTATTTTATTGTTGCATAATCGGGATTATTTCCTGATGCATAACTCTTCCCTGTAACATAAACGTTTCCATTATTATCTATTGCAAGTGCAGTTGCTTCGTCTTTACGAGTACTGTCTGGACCATAATACCTTCGGGTCCAGATTGTATCTCCTACACTGTTATATTTTATCGTTGCATAATCAGTATAGGGGTACACTCCTGTCGTAATACATCCTGTTACATACACATTTCCGTTAATGTCCACTGCTATTCCTGTGCCACCCCCTCCCCATGTAAGTCCTTTTGTTTTAGTATGACCATATTCTTTTAAGTTTTTATAACCCTTTCCTGTTCCACTATAAGTTCTAACCCATACCGTATCCCCGAAACTGTTATATTTTATTGTTGCATAGTCAGTATAGCCACTTTCTCCCGTTACATATACATTTCCATTGTTATCTACTGTTATAGCATGTGCAAAAGGAGTATCACCAGTCCCTGTTCCAGTATAGTGACTAACCCACACACTATCTCCAAAACTGTTATACTTTATCGTTACATAACCATTCGCACGTCCTGTTACGTATACATTTCCGCTGTCATCCACTGCTATTGCACTTGCTTCATCGTCTTTATCCCCCGTTCCGCCTCCCCAATCATATCTTCTAACCCATACTACATCTCCTGCACTGTTGTATTTGATTGTCGCATAATCATAATAAGTCCCAATTCCAACACTCCTTCCCGTCACATATACGTTCCCATTTTTATCAACTGCAATTGCATATGCATTATCGCCATCATTGTCTGGTCCATCATATTTCCTAACCCATACAGTATCTCCCGCACTGTTATATTTTATTGTCAAGTAATCCGGGTAAGCAAAAGTATCCCCGCTCGCTCCGGCTACATACACATTTCCACTATCATCCACTGCAATTGCAAATGCACCATCTCCTTGATGCGCTGAACCATCATACCTCGCTACCCATACCTGTCCAAAAATCTGTAAAGGTACGATAAATCCTATAAATAGAATAAATAATCTTTTCATAATTCCCCCTGTTTTTTTATTATTTTTGTTATAATTTGTTATTAATGCTTTCATTCTTAGTATTTGTCAATAAGTCTTTAGTCATAATTTTATAGGAATATTAATTTTATTGACTATTAAATAAGATAGGTTAAATTACCTAATAATTTAGATTATTAAAACAATATTATGGAATTAGATAAAATATATAACGCGGAAAACGTAGAAAAAAAGTGGTACAAGTATTGGATAGACAATAAACTATTCAATGCCGTTCCTAACCTTGAACGTAAGCCGTTTACGGTTGTTATCCCGCCGCCGAACGTTACTAATATTTTACATCTCGGGCAGGCTTTAAATAACACAATCCAGGATATATTCGTACGTTTTAAAAGAATGCAGGGATACGAAGCGGAATGGATTCCCGGTGTTGACCATGCAGGTATCGCTACCGAAGTTATGGTAATCGCGGAAGTTCTGAAAGGTAAATCCAAAAGCGATATCGGGAAGGAAGAGTTTTTGAAACACGCCACAAATTGGGCGGAAGAAAAAAAATCAATCATACTTGAACAACTCAAATCATTAGGTTGCTCCTGCGATTGGGACCATACAAGATATACGATGGACCCCGGTTTTCAGCTTGCCGTGCAGGAAGCTTTTGTGAGATTATATAAAGACGGGCTGATTTACAAGGGCGATTATATCGTTAACTGGTGTCCTAAATGCGCAACCGCAATATCCGATGAAGAGGTTGACAATGAAGCGAATAAAGGTTCATTGTATTATATAAAATACCCAATAAAAAATGAAGACGAATACGTTGTCGTGGCTACGACAAGACCCGAAACAATGCTTGGAGATACTGCTTGCGCAGTAAATCCTTCGGACGAAAAAAACAAAAAGTTTATCGGCAAAACACTTGTCCTGCCGATTATGAACCGCGAAATACAGGTTGTTTCGGATGATGCAGTTGACCCGAACTTCGGAACGGGTGTTGTGAAAATCACTCCCGCGCACGATGCAATGGACTTTGAAATCGCGGAAAGGCACAACCTGCAGAAGATTCGCATAATGGATAATTACGGCATTCTTAACGAAAACGCCGGGAAGTATCGCGGATTAACCGTGAAAGAAGCGCGCAAAAAAGTTTTAGAACAACTGGAATCGGAAAACTTATTATTAAAAACGGAACCTTACGAAAATACTATCGGGCGTTGTTACCGATGTAAATCAATAATAGAACCGTTGCTTTCGAAGCAATGGTTTGTAAACCAGAGAGAACTTGCCGCGCCTGCCATTAAAGCAGTGGAAACCGGAGAAATAAAATTTTATCCCGACAGGTGGACGGGAGTATACTTAAACTGGATGAACAATGTCAGGGATTGGTGCATTTCAAGGCAAATAACGTGGGGACATCCCATACCCGTGTTTTATTGCAGTAACGGATGTCCGCCAATTGTAGAAGCTTTTACGCCGAAAGTATGTCCTAAATGCGGAGGCACCGACATCCATCAGGATGAAGACGTGCTGGATACGTGGTTTTCAAGCTGGCTCTGGCCGTTTGCCGTATTTGGATGGCCTAAAAGAACACAGGAATTGGGATATTTCTATCCTACTACGTTGCTTTCTACAGCTTCGGAAATAATATTTTTCTGGGTGGCGAGAATGGTGATGGCGGGGTATAAATTTATCGGGAAGCTCCCTTTTACCGATGTTTACGTTCACGGGACAGTGAGAGATTCTATCGGCAGGAAAATGTCCAAGTCCCTGGGAAACGGCATAGACCCGAGAGAAATTATAAAAAAATACGGCACGGATGCGTTACGGTTTTCCTTGATTACTGCCGCCGGAGAAGGGCAGGACCCGCATATACAGGAAAATACTTTCCTTACGGGAAGAGATTTTGCAAATAAAATATGGAACGCTTACAGACTGATAAGTTCTATCCCCGATAACCCGGAAGGATTTGAAGAAGAAGCCGTGGATAAGTGGATAATGACAAGACTTTCCACTCTTATACAGGACGTTACGCGTATGCTTTCAAAGTATAAATTGCAGGAACCCGGCATGCGGATTTACGATTTCTTCTGGCACGATTTTTGTGACTGGTATCTGGAAATAGCTAAGTTACGCAGAAAAAAAGGAGTAGCGGAAAAAGTAATGAGTAATTTTTTGCAGTTGTTGCATCCATTTATGCCTTTCATAACGGAAGAAATATGGAAAAATCTGGAACCTAAAGAAGTATCCATTATGACAAGCAGTTGGCCATGCGTGAAAGCGAAATGGTGTAATGCTTTGGCAGAAGAAGAATTTGAACTTATAAAAAACATTATAACGGTTACGAGAATGATTCGCGCCGAGCTGCATATTTCCCAGACTCAAGCGTTGGACATAAATATAAAATGTGAAAACAAAGATAAAGTAGCAATCGAAAATAATGCGGAATATATAAAGACACTTGCAAAAGTAAATAATATTATTTTTACGGATTCCCTGCCAAAGGGTGTTATAAGACAGTTGAAAGGAGTCGGGCTTTCCATCCCCATAGAAGGTTTGGTAGACGTGAAAGAAGAATTATCAAAAGCAAATGCGGAACTGGAAAAATTAAATCCGATTATCAAAGCAAATGAAAACAAATTGAACTCGCCTGCTTTTTGTTCAAAGGCAAATCCTGATGTGGTTAGCAAAACAAGAGAGACTACGGAAGTGTTGAAGAAAAAGGTAGAAAGTATAAAAGAGGCGATTGAATTATTGTCCGGCAAGGCATAGGGAGAAAATATGAATTTTATAATTTCGGTTGTCTTTGGGTTTTTATGCGGAAGCATTCCTTTTGGATATATTATTGCGAGGATGCGAGGTATAGAAGATATCCGCAAAGTGGGGAGCGGTAATATAGGCGCGACAAACGTGGGTCGGGTATGCGGGAAGAAATACGGTTTTATAGTTTCCATTCTGGATATATTAAAAGGCTTTTTGCCTACGTTTATAATAATGCACTCCCAAAAGTTTGGAGTTAATCTTGCTATTATATGTGGTTTTGCATCAATATTAGGACACGTGTTCTCTCCGTGGCTTAAAGGCAAGGGCGGAAAAGGCGCAGCTACAGGACTCGGAGTTTTTTTGGGACTTGTAACGGTTCAGGCGATTATCGCTTTTGGTGTGTGGGGGCTTTTGGTTTTGGCTTTTGGTTGGGTATCTCTGGCATCTATGAGTGCGGCGTTGGTTCTTGTTATTCTTGTTTTTTTGAAGAATGGGGTAGGGGCATTGTTTTTTATGGTTTCGTTGGGATTTTTGTTAATAGTATTTGCGCATCGGAAAAACATTCAGCGTCTTATTAAGCATCAGGAACCGAAGATAAGGTAATGGAGTAAGAACTGTCCAGCAAAGCTGGATAGAGATCTCTAATCGTCCGCCTAAGTTGGACTCAAGAGCTTTCTATAATAACTGTAACAGATGGTAACTTGTTGTGACAGATGACAGAAGTTTAGCCACTGATTAACACGGATACAGAAAAAAGTAGGAAGTAAGAAGGGACGGAAAGAAATGGAACCGCGAATAAACGCCAATTAACGCGGATAAGGAAATACAGAAAATTCAACCACCCCGCCAGAGCGGGGTAAACTCCAGACACAGAGAAAAAAAGATTCAGGCCAACAGATAACGAAAAACAGACAGAGAACACAGAGAAAAATAGAGTGCACAGAGAGAAAGAGGTTCACAAAACTAAAAAGAGCATAGGACGTAGAGAATGGAAAACAGTTGATAGAAAAGGGAGTTAATATGGGTAAGGTTAAAAGTATATAAAAGAGATGGCGACAAGGGGAAAATTAATTATATTCCGGAGGGGGAGCCGGTTGAGTTTGGGGGTGTTGTTTTGAGAGATATTTTTGGATTATTCTTTTTGCGATAGGGGCGGCTATACTGCCTCCATGTCCACCATTTTCGATAAGAACAACGACACAAATTTCAGGATTTTCATACGGCGCAAAAGCAGTAAACCATGCGTGAGGTGTGCCGTGGGGGTTTTGGGCTGTCCCGGTTTTTCCCGCAACCTGTATCTCCGGGATTATGGCAGCTCTGGCAGTGCCGTTGGGAGCGTTAACTGCGCCTAACATTCCTTCGCGCGCAACGTTAATTGCTTCCTGCGAAAAGGGTAAAGCCCTATAATGAGCGGGAGTCGAATAAATCAATTCCCCCGAAGAATTAACTATTTTAGATACGATTCTGGGAGTGTATATTAGACCTTTTGTTGCGATGCCGGAGATAACAGATAGTATTTGAATTGGAGTAACAAGAATTTCTCCCTGTCCGATAGATAAATTAGCTACAAGTCCTTTCCCCCAAATACCACCGTATTTTTTTTTGTACCATTGTTCGGAAGGGACGAACCCTTTGCTTTCTCTCGGGATGTCGACTCCCGTGACTTTGCCAAAACCAACGTCTCTTGCTTTAGAACAAAGAGGTTCTATACCGAGGTTCATTCCGACCTGATAAAAAAAGACATCACAAGAAACGGTAATAGCTTCTACTGTATTTGTAGAACCGTGAACATCCCAACAATTAAAAGTTCTATTACCTATTAACATAGAACCGTTACAGGATACAAATTGATATGTATCTGCGTGTAATTTTCCTAAATCGATGGCAGCGGCGGCGGTGACCATTTTAAAAACAGAACCGGGAGGATTAGTTCCGAGAACTCTATCGTATAGAGGAGCGGACGGGTCTTCTATGCATTGTCGCCATACGTTGTAAGTTAGACTTGTAGAGAATAAATTAGGGTCAAATGCCGGTCTGGATACCCAGACAAGGATTTCTCCCGTATAAGGATTCATAGCGACGCAACAACCGGAAAAGTTTGAAGCGGTAAATATGGAATCAGCCAGGATTTGCAAATCAAAATCAATATTGAGCCATGTGTCATAACCAGGTTCGGGAGGGTCATAAGAAAGGAGTCCGAGTTCACGTCCGCGCGCATCTACTTCTATGTAACGAGCTCCATTTTTGCCTTTTAAGAATTCTTCGTATTGTTTTTCGAGTCCGGATTTTCCGATGTTCCCGCCTAATCTGTAAGTCTTATCACTACTTTTATCTTTGATGTTTTTAAGTTCTTTTTTAGAAAGTTCTCCTGTGTACCCAATTAAATGAGCGAAAGTTTTGCTGTATAAATATCTGCGGGAGGGTTGAGCTTTTACCTTGAGGTTAGGGAATTGTTCTCTTTGTTCTTCTAATTTACATATAATATTAAGAGGAGCATTTTTAATGGTATCTTTTTTTGAAGAAGGAACGTATCCTTTGGAGTAAAGGGGAGATATTATATCAGTAAGATAAGTTCGTGTAGAAGCAGATAACTTTGAAAGGGAATCAATAATTATTGTATAAGTGGCTATATTGTCAGCAATTATTTTTCCGTCTTTAGTATAAATAACTCCTCTTGGAGCGGATATAATGTCTTCCTTAAGGCAGTTATTGGACGCCTGCCTTTTATATTCTTTGCCGCTCCATAGTTGTAAGAATGCTAATCTTAAGAGGATCAATAAAAAAGCAATTGTTACCACAAAAACTACTATCTTCGTTCTGTCTTCCTGCATTTTATAAGTAAACAGTAAAAAATAAAGAAAACATTTTATTGCCGACTAAACCCCTTCTAACTAATCCTTTTCTAATCTTTATTCTGTTCCTTAAGTTTTGCCCATAAAAAGCCGGACAAAACTGGATAAGTTAGAGTCCAGCGGAGCTGGATAATTATCTCTAAGAACTAAAGTTCTAAGAGCTAACTATAATCCCGCCTTGGCGGGAAACTCCAACTAACCCTTTTCTAATCTTTATTCGATACCTTAAATTTTGCTGCGCAAAATTGGATAAGTTGGACTAAACTCCTTCGGAGTTAAGTCCAACTAAAATGTAAATGTAACAGAAAATTTAAGGCCCACATCTCTTAAGTTGCCTCCATATCCAATTTTTGACCATTGTTGGGTATAGAAAGCAGTGGCACCACCGGTTATACTTTCAGAAAAATTATAATTCAACGCAGGAGATACTTTTATTGATTTAGTATCTATTTTTTTCTCATTAGTAACGGCATTTTCTTTAGTCTCAAAATTAAGGTCGGTCGTAACGCTTGCATCCAGGCTACTTTTAAGTTTTACATTATATAATCCCGGAAATTTTATTCCTTCCGAAGCATTAATAGAACGGTTCACACTAATACTATAACTAATTTTTTGCGAAGCAGTAATGTTACCAGTTTCTGTTTTTAACTCCTCTCGTCCCTTGTTAAAATTAATAGAGGCTCTTGCCCCGGTTTTGTCTTTAAATTCTCCATTAACTTCGTAAGAAGTATTTATATTTTTAGATATGCTTGTAAGGATAGGAGCGCTTGTAAGCGTGGCTTTTGCTCCTGATTCGCTGGTGTTTAATGCGTAAGTGTAACTTGCGTTAAAAGAATTAAATAATTTTTTGAATAAGAAAAACTTTTCTATATTTCCTATATCAACCGAAAAATTAGGATACTGAGTTTGAGAGGAAGTAGTAATATTGCTGCCGGATTTACCGTTATCGCTGAGCGTTTTGCTTGCGCTTCCCCTTAAGGAAATATTTTTCATAGAAATTCCGACTCCGGTAATACCATAAGATTTTGTTTGATTGAAAAAGGAACTGTGGTCAATTGAATCTGAAGCAATTCTTGTATCAGGGTTTTCTTCAAATCCCCATCTATATTTATAGGATGGTCTGTCGATAAGAGAATAAAAGTTATTGCCTTTGCCTATGGAGTAAGAGAGGGAAGGGTTTTGTAATGTGCCTACTAGTTTTTCAATTTGAATTAAGCTCCAGTTAAAACTTAATGGTTTTGCCAGAGAATCCAATTTTTCATTTCGAATTTTTGTTCCTAAGGTAATAATCTTATAGAGATTAACAGGCAATGTATATGTGATGCTATTTGTCGTGCCTACATTTCTTACAGAATCCAACATTTTACTGTGGTCTTCGGCATAAGCTGCACTATAAGATATTCCCGGGGAAATTATGCCAAACAAACTGGGATTAAAGCCAACTCCTATATGTTCATTCATTCCTATTTCTTTGTCTTTTCGGTCAAAGTAAAGGTTTTTTGTATGATTGCTGGAGTAGTTAAGCAGGAGGGGATTAATCGGCTTATACGTAATTCCCCTATTCCATAAAAAAGTTTGAGCTCCCGGGACCGTATATTTATCATATATTGTATCCAATTTTGTGGTGTGAGTGAGAGTATCGATTTTTTCTAGAATAGTATATTTACGAGCTTCGGAATGTGTATAACTTCCTCCTATATTTACTGATTGAGGAAAGTAATTAAAGGCGAGGTTTTTGATTTTTAATGCCGGTAGATTAGGAGAATAGCCGTAACTTGCAGATGAAGTATGAGTAAAAGAAGAATCTATTTGTGTTGGTAGATTTGATGCGTTGTCGCTATAATTGAATGCTCCTTTTAGGTTATCAAGAGTTAATCGTAGGAAGGGATTTTTAGAGCCGGTTTTGCTAATATTGCTTAAGCCAAAATTTCGTTGTTTATTTAAGGAAGTTTGTTTTTTCTGTTCAAGAGAATTAAGCAATATGTCATCTTTATGTACCGGAGTTGATGTTCCATTTGTGATGCCGAAGTTTATGGGAAGAGAGAATCCCCATGCAGCGGGTAAAAATCTATCTGCTTTTAAACTCCCATTAAACCCAATTGTTTTTTGAGAATTTGTTGCCATACGACCTGCTTCCGAAGAAAATGCGGCAAGGCTTTTAAAATAAGGGCTGGTAGAAGTATAGCTAAGATTTAAGGATGCAAAATCTGAAATACCGCAAGTAAGTCCTATTGTGCCGGCGACTCCGACATCTCGCTTTACATTGGAAAGTCTCAATTCGTCAAAATAAACTTCTCCCGAATCAGACTTATTTGAGTCTGCAATAACGCCAAGTTCAATGCGAGAAATATTTGTAATTGTTGGATTGCCGTGTATGATGTAACGATGTCCATCAATACAGGTGTCAACAGTAGAAGTATCTAAGCTGCGGGTTAATTTCAATTGAGCCATAGCTTCAAAATCTATTTGTTTTTCTTCCCAGCTTGTATTGGTGGAGTCGCGGTATTCGTAGAAATTGAAATTATCTCCTATCAGTCTAATAAAAAGTTGAGCATTTCCGGTGCCTCTTGTCCAGAAAGAGAAATTCTTATATTGAATAAAACTTCTTGGAACGGAATAAGTGGTATAACAACTTCCTTCTGTATTTAAAAGATTTTCGTATTTTAACACTAATGATTGTTCCTGTTCTAATCTACCGTAGGAGTCTTTTTCTCGTTTTACCGGAGCCGGGTTAGCGTTATAATCAGGGTCTTCGTTTGTATTTTTTGTAGATATCGTTACATTGTCGCTTCCTTTGTGTTTCCATTTATTGCCTACTACATCTAAAGCGGCTATAGCTACCTCATAGCCCGGGGATATTTGTTCGATCCATAATCGGGAATATCTGATATATTCCCATTGAGGAACTCCAACTTTATTTGTTTCAAAAGCAGTAAGTGGAATGCGGAAAAAATGCCATTCACTCCGTTCATCAATATGATACTGGGAAGATTGAGGGTTTGATAGATCAATGCTGTAAGTGAAAAAATCGGATTGGTCATCAAGGGTGCTGTCTTTGTCGAGGTCTTCTCCGTCAAGGTTCCCATTCCCTTCTGTTCCGTTGATGTGTGAATAATCATCAGGATACTTGGAATCATATGCCCAATCGTCATTCCATTCGTCTCCCGGTATATTTTCTCCGTCCGTTCCTGCAACTCCATCAAGTCCCACATCTTCATCGGATCCTCTTAACTGGTCACCATTTTTGTCTTCTGTATCCAATGTTCCCCTGCCCATTAATTGTCCGTTTGAATTTCGTCGCATAGCATCTTCAGGTATGTAACTTCCAATATCAAGGTGGAGTTTTCCTGAGTTGCCTTTTACCCATATTTCAACGTATTGTTCTTCTGCAAAGCTCATTCCTCGTTCTGACAAACAGGTTTGTAGAGTAGTCCAGCAAGAATCAGTCATATTTCCGTATCTCCAACTATCCGTTGGTGTTCGTAAAACCAAATAAGTTCGCGTATCTTTTCTTTTTTGGTCTGATAGATTAGGATAAAGAATTGTATCAGGCAGATTGTCATGAGGGTTATACCATTGTGGGTGTGCAAAATTATTATCCTCTGTTCCGGTTGGCTTACTTCCAAAAATCCAATCGCTTCTTGTTACGCCTAAAGATGTGGAAGACTTTGCTCCTTCCATATCGTCTATATATACATCTCCTTTAGTATTCGCATTGGGCAATGATGTCCCTACATTTCCTTGAATCGTAAAAGAAGATGGGGCAGATGCATTAACCAAGGGTAACCCATCGGCAAGTTTTGTTAAGAAGTCAGGTTTATAGGAGGCGCTGCCTACTAATTCACCCAATAGAATTTTTGTTGGCTCTGAGCCTAAACGAGGTCTTGTATCAAATGAGCTCGTTGAATAATATATAAAAGCCGAAGATAATTGTGCATTTTCTCCTATTTTTGTTTCACCTCTCATACCAAGTAAATTTTTACTAGCCGCCTGAAAAAATGGAACATACTGAAAATTAGCGCTTATTTTTGCATTGGGATTATCTACCAGAGGTGTTTTAAATGTTATATGTCCGATATCATAATCTATGTCATAATCTTCACCACTTTTCAATGTGATATCTCCTACTTTTATTACTTCACTGCCCGGCATTATATTCATCATTCCGAGAGAATAATCTCTGGTTGTTCCTTTATATTGCACCCATATATAATATTTAGGTTGGACTTTATCAGGCGATAAATCCGGTTTATTATAGATGGAATCTTTATCTGTTAATACGGTGTCAATAAATGGAAAATTTTGGGGGAACACTATCAAACCATACCTCGTATCCAGTCTTCCATTTACCAAGTTCCTAAGCGTATCTTTTATTCCTAATAGAGTTATATAGGGTTTATTGTTGTGTGTCGGGTCTATTTCTTCATCTACTCCTCCACCGTAACTGTGTTTATATATTTTTATATCAAAATTAGTTAAATCAAGGCTATCGGAACCTAATGAGTATATATTTTTGAGTTCATACCACCAGCTTGCATAGGCGGTATCGGCCGGTCCCAGATGCCTGTCTTTTTTGATTACCTGTGTGTTTTGAATTGAAATTGTTTGTGTAGAATCATATGTTCCTACGGTAACTGTTTCCCCTAATCTGTTTACATAAGCCCACCTTATCGCTAACAAATCTCCGGAATATAAAGAGTAGTTTAACTGCAGTATGGGAAGTCTTGGAGTACTTCCTCCTATTCCAGCCGTATCAAGCAAAAAGAAACTATTTTCTAATTCCTGAACGAATCGATATTGGAGAGATGTGTCCGGAATAGTGGGATTGATTGCAATATCAAATGCTGTCCCTGCTCTTGTCTGGTCTTGTGCAGTTGGCTCTTCTTTACTTCTGTAAACTTTAAAATCTAATATTTGTCGGGGCAATAAATTAACATTCCCGGAATATATATCATGTCTATCTGCCAGACTTTTAACGTACTCGGGAGGCAATAGCGCGAAAAACCGGGATTTCACAAAATCAATGTCTTCTATTTTTATTTCCTGACTTGTTTTCCCTCCTCCTGCCCATGTCGTGCTCTGGTTTTCTGTTGCTTCTCTGGAAGCAATAGTTGTTAAGTTTAGGGGGCCTATTTTTGCCTGACTTTTTATTCCGAACAATCCTTTATGTGGAGTTGACCCTCCTATTAACAGTACCCCGGGCAACGAAAGTTCCGTATTGCCGGCATTAATTGACTGTATTATCTCATCTTCGTCTCCTTTGTATTCAAGTTTTATTGTATTATCAAGTTCAAATTCACGCTCGGAGTCATGATTAATATATACATTTACTTTTTCTCCTATAGTTCCTTTTAAGTCTACAGTAAGATGTTGTTTCATTTGAAGATTGGGGAACCAACTTTCGTGTGTTTGTTCAGTTGGCTTATAATCAAAATTTTTTGGTTTACTCCCGCCAAGTTCTACTCTTTGACTGCCGGATACATCAAGTTTTCCTCCTTGTCCTATTATCCCCGCTATGGGTTTTGGAAAATTTATTGGCAATTCTATGTCTTTAATAAGTCCGGTTCCTCTACTTTTTTGTGCCCCTGCAATGAATATTTCCGAATATGTTGACTTAAAGCCTGACAACATCATATTGTTATATAACTCTGATAATGGAGTAGCTTTTAATCTAACTAATATGCTGTCTTTTGTCTCATAGTTAACAATAAAACTTTCACCGCCAGGGCGGGACGTTTTGTTTGAAAACGAAATCTCCGATTCTGTTTCAAAGCCGGAAACTTCTTTAAGTAGTATATCGGAAGCTTTTAATAGTGGAATAGTATCAGGAAAAACAGGAGTGGTCGTATCCTTATAAACAGTGTCTGAAAAAGCAAGAGAGTTTGTATCGTTAGAAAGAGAGTCCGGTAAAATAATCGTATCGTTAGAAAGGGTATCCGGTAAAACCTGCCTGTTCGGCAGGCGGGCAAGAGCACTCGTATCTTTTTTAAGACTCTTATCTGTTGTATCGCTTGTTATTGTAGGTATAACAAGGGTGTCTTGCGCTAACGGGGATTGTAAACTATCTGTTGAAATAACACTACCTGCCTGGTGCGAAGCCTCCGTGTTATCGGATTCGGTAGGCAAGCTATCTTTTTGAGAAACTGAATCCGTTCTGCCAAGTTCGGATGTCGCAGGCCCCGTGGTATCTGAAAGAGCCTTTAAGCTACTTGCCTGTATACCAAACAGGGAAGTAATATTAGACTGGATTAAAATAAAAAATAGAACAAACATTAACCTTTATGCTTCATATAATAGGATATAGAGTATCTTTTTTACTCGTAATTGTCAAGAGGTAAAATCCATTTTTTTAGGTAGAGTTTGCAATAGATAAACGTTACTTTAATTACGTTGGATTTGCCTACCTGAACCCCGGTTTATCCAACTCTCCCGTAAAAGATTCGGGACTATAGTAGTTGTTGTAACGGAAGAGGACGGAGGGGGCGGGGAAGAGGAATCAAAAACGAGAGTTGTTTTATTTGCCTAATGTTTGTATTTCTTTAATACCCTTAATACTCTTAATGTATTCCATCTGCTTTCTTTGCCTATTGCTTCCATCTCAAAATGTACTCTTCCCGCATATTTCTGTTGCACGGGCCAATGATTATTTATTAACTTCTTTCCCAGTATGATTTCTAATGCTTCTTCCATTCTCTCATCATATTTTTGACAAGAGGACCCAAAATAATCCATACATCTTAGAATATCATATTTCCACCGGACAGGATAGGATAACATTGTCATCTTTTTGTCAATTATTTCATCGGTTTTGTCGGATTTATATAGTTTATGCATTAAGATGAATTCATGAGCTTTTTTTATGGAGGGAATAATTTCTTTATTTTTATAGGAGTATTTATTGTCCAGGTATTCTTTTAATCCTTCCAATATATTGATTGTCGTATGAAGGGAGCTGTGATTTTTATCGAATTCCCATCTGCAGTTCCAACCTCCGTCAGGGAATTGTTTTTCCAGAATAAAATCAATAATTTCATTTATTTTTGGCGAAGAGATTTTCGCATAACAACATATATTTAATATCATTCCACATACACATAAATCCCCATGTCTTTCCTTCTTTTTTTGGGGTATTTTCCAAAGTGTATTAATTAGTATTTTACTGCTTTCTATATATTCTTTTGTTTCGGGAGGTATTGCAATATTTTTCAGGTCAAGCAGTGTATAAGTAGTTGAAATCCATTTAGGCGAATAAATTCCATTTCCCCATAATCCCGTCTCATTATTACGTCTATCAAGGAATTTTTTGCCCCAGCCACTTTTTGCAATAGCTTTTCTTAAGTGGTTTAATTTTTCTATATCGGTATTTAGTAAATCACGGTTTGTTTGATAAATAATTGAAGGGTCACCGGCAAGCAGCCATTTTATTACACTATTTGTATTATCTTCCATTAAGAAAAAAAGAGAAAGTTATTAGTTGGCGGATATCCTTCTTTAATCCTTAAGCGATACCTTAAATTTTGCTTCGCAAAATTGGATAAGTTAGACTAAGCTCCTGACGGAGCAAAGTCTAACTAAAGTATTACTTCTCTGGATTTACTTCCAACATAAGGTCCGACAACTCCTGCTTTTTCTAATTCATCTATTAATCTTCCTGCCCGCGCATAGCCTATTTTGAATTGCCTTTGTAATAGCGATACTGAAGCAACTCTATGACGGATTACAAGTTCTTTCGCTTCATTAAATAGTTCGTCTGTTTCGTTATTATTTGCTTTCCCGCCTTGAACCATAGACTCTTCCGACTTTGGTGAAGACGTGGATTCATATTCTCCCTGGCGGGTATCTAAAGGTCTTGTGTCTAATATGTGGTTTCTTTCGGGAAGTTCGGGATAGTAATCAAGAGACAATAACAAATCGGATACTCCGCTTAAACCATATTTCGATTCCGTAGCTTTCGCGAACATTTCTATACGTTCGGCGGAACCGGGGAGCGTATCTATACTGACCAGTGATTCTACCAAATCCTGCCGAACTATGTCATCTGCGATTTGCGAGGAGTTATCTATGTTATCTTTTAATAATTCTTTAAGCCATTTTAATGACCATAAATCCGTTATGTGTTTGGATTCTTGTGTTGAAATGTATGCACTGTGTACTCTTTTGGTTACTCCTTCGCCGGGCGGCAAAAATAACATATCTCCTTTGCCTAATAATTTTTCTGCGCCGTTCATATCAAGAATCGTTCTCGAGTCGGTTTTCGATGCTACCTGGAATGCTATTCTCGCAGGGAAATTTGCTTTTATTAAACCCGTGATTATGTCTACGCTCGGGCGTTGTGTGGCAATAACAAGATGAATTCCGACTGCGCGCGACATTTGCGCAAGACGGGTTAAAATTATTTCTATGTCTCGCGGCGCGGTAAGCATCAAATCGGCAAGTTCATCTATCAATATAACAATATAAGGTTTCGGAACGGCAGCTTTTTGATTATAACCGGCAATATCCCTGACTCCGGCAATGGCGAATTCTTTATAACGGATTTCCATCCAGCTAAGAGCTTCCTTTAATGCTCCGAGAGATTCTTTCGCATCCGAAATTACGGGTCTGACGAGATGGGGTATTCCGTTATAAAGGCGCAATTCAAGCCGTTTTGGGTCTATCATCAGAAAACGAACATCTGCAGGGGATGCGCGATATAATATGCTTGCGATGATTGTGTTTATGAATACGCTTTTTCCTGAACCCGTAGTTCCCGCAACTAACAAGTGTGGAAATTCTGCGGCATCCGCATAAACGGGTTCGCCTGCAATGTCTTTACCAAGAGCCGTGCATAATGTTGCAGGGTCGGAATCAAACTCCTTTGAGCTTAAAAGTTCTCGTATGTAAACACTTTGCCTGTGCTGGTTTGGGACTTCTATTCCGATTGCGGCTTTTCCGGGAATAGGAGCTTCTATTCTTATTCTTGCGGATTTCATTGACAGCGCGATATCATCGGCTAAAGAGGCAACCTGGGAAACTTTTATACCGGGGTCAAGTTCAAGTTCATAACGAGTAATTACAGGACCCGGAGCGGCATTAGTTATTCTTCCTTTAACGCCAAACTCTGCAAACTTAGATTCCAGAAGATTTGCATTGTTCTTTAATACCTGTTCATCCTCAACGGGAGTAGCGTTATTATCAGGTAGTTTTAATTTTTCAAGATACATCTCTTTGAATTTTTTGGTGTCTTTGAGTGCTGCATCTAAAGGATTTTCAGGACGAGATGGAACGTTTGCAGGCAAAGACTGTGTGTCGACTTCCTGGACAGGCATATCCGTTTGAGTGTCAGTTTTTAATTCTTCCTGCCTATCGGGCAGGCAGGCCGGAATTGTTTCCGTTTGTTCGGGAGTTTCCACAGGAGCTGTTTCACCTTGAATTAAAGATTTGGATTCGTCCGTTACGGGAATTTCTATATTCTCTTTTGTTTCGACCGGAACGCTTTCCGGCGCTGTATCAGGCAACGTTGCCGAATATTCTGCTTCCGATTCTAGTAGAGTTTTATGGCGTCTGAAAATGCGATTGAAAAGGTTGGCGAAGAAACTAAAAACAGCATTGCGGAAAACATCAAACGTTAAAGCCATTCCGAACAAGATGGCAAATATAACAAACCATTTGCCGACTCCAAAATATTTATCCAGGAATATTTTAAGATTATTGCCTAAAAGACCACCGTCTGTATTAAGCTGGGGAAAGCTGGAAAAAGATAAACATAATAATAAAGTTACACCGATGATAAAAAGAGTTTTTAACGGTAGAATTGCCCAGTATCTATAAGGCATTAATCCCCATAATAGTAGTAAAAACGGAATCAACCATGCGCAGATTCCAAAAATTGATTTGAACCATAAGCTTGTTATTGCGCCTACAATGCCGCATTTATTCAAAACGATTGGCTGAATGTGGAAATAAAAAGGATTTAATTGGGAGTAATCATAAGAGTTAAAAGTGAGGATGCTGGTAATTATAAGAGCGGCAGAGGTTAAGAAGAATATACGGATTGTTTGTATCTGGCGAACGGTAGATAATTTGAGAAAGGATTTGATTAAAGCAATAATTATAACGGAAATCGCAAATAGGGATAACGCTCCCATAATTATATAGAGGGTAGTTTTTAAAACAGTTTCCATCCAATAGCTCATATTTCAATTCCCGTTCCTTTTGAAGCGGACGGGATGTCCCATTTTTCTAATATGAAATACCGTAATTGTCAATTTTTTTGTATGGCAGGGGGGAAATAGAAACAGAAATACAAAATGCAACCACGAGATTCCACCCTCCAAACAAACGGCGGGCAGGCACGATTGACACGAGAAAAGAGGAATAAACGATAAAAAGAATTTGTAGCCATGGATAGAGTATATCAGAGGATCCATGCCTTCGGCAGGCAGGCAGTAGGCAGAATATCAGAGTATCAGAAAATCAGATTACAGAAACAGACGCAAGGCTTCCGCCCCTCCTAAGGCGGGCAGGCAAAGCGGGATAAATTCCGCCTTGCCCTACGAATAGACAGACAGGAATGTCTGTCCTACCCTGCAAATAAATTAGGAGGATTCGTTAATCGTTAATAGGGGAAAGGGAGTAAGAAAAAAATAAGTCATATAGGACGGATAGGACAGATAAGCAAAGCAAAAGAAAAAGCGTTATTCGTGTAATAGTATATTAGTTATTCGGGACAAAGAATAGGACGGAATAACAAAAATCAGAATTTTAAAATTGACAAAAAAATGTAACTTTATATCATAGGCTATATTGATTAAATAGTAGATAGTTAAAAATAAGGAGGGAAAGATGGGATTAAATTTATTATTTCTAATAGGCCTAAGTTTTTCGGGAATTATGGGTGGACCTAAGGATAGGCCAATGTTATTCAGACTTGGAGGAGTTGGTGGTATGGTTGCTCTGGAAGATTACTGGACAAAAATATTTGAAGAGAATAGTGCGCCAACGTTGGAATTCGATATGCCTACGGGAGCTTATTTCAGATTGGATTGGGTAGTATCGAGATTCATACCTAAGGAAGGTTACCAATATGCAGAGACGGAAAAATTAAGAAGAGCAATTGTGTTGACACAGAAGTTTCTTGCGCCAAAAGCTTTTTATACGGGGTTTAACGTGGGAATGTATTCCTTGCCGACCAAAGATAATGCTTTTGGGAAGTTTAGCATACCAACATTATACCCTATGGGAGTTAGTTTAGGATTAATTAACGGGATGTCTCCGTGGCATACTTACTGGTCTGCTGGCGGAGGATTTCTTATGGGAACAGAAGAATGGGATCTTACTAAGTCTTTGCCAACAATAGACCCCACTGATTCCACACAAAAATCTTCTACAGATGTTACAGGATGGTATGGAATGATAGAGTTGGGATTAATAAGACAACTCAGGGGACCTTTTGCGCTGGATTTATTTGTTGGGGCAAATTATTTTAATGTTAATTATACTGTAGGGGATTATGGAAAGATTCCTGCATTACCAAGCGCTCCGGATAAAAAAGCAGAAGGAATTCTGGTAATTGAAGGGGGCATTGGAGTCCTATTCGCATTGCCGTATTACCAGGAAGAAACAATCTGGTAGGCAGAAAATCTTTTGGACGCAGATTTTCGCAGATTAACAGGATACAAACACAGAGAGACACGGAGAAGGGGAGAGATTTATACCAAACCGCTATCAAAATGGTTCCACAGCAAAGCGGGATAACAATCTCTAAGGACTTCGTTCAATAGCTTCGTCTAATTCCAAGTAAGCTAACCAAACAGATTGTTAGCAACTTGGTATTAGAATAGAAACGAAAACCAGATTAGCAATGAATAAATAGAGTGTTTATTTTTCTTATTGTATATTAAATCTGGCAGCCAGTCCGAATGTTGGGTACATCCAGTTTGTTTCCCTGTAAGCTTTATACCATGGAATATATGCATAGTTGAGTTCCGGGATAATATCCAATCCTTTTGTGCACTTTATTTCGCTCCCGAGACAAACAGCGCATCCCCCAGGGTATCTTTCTATTTCATTCGTAGCAACTGCTGTAAATCCCATCTCTTCGAATAAAGAAATACGTAAATAAGGATTAATTTTATTATTTGAAAAGTTTTTACTAATTATTCCGGAGAACATTACGGAAAATATGGGAGGGAATGCTATGCCATACATTAAAACAAAAGCAAGTTTTCCATTATTAATAGGGAATCCTATTTTCAAATATTGCAACAAATCAGAATAAGCATCTTCGGTAAAGGAATCGTCTTTGCTTTGCTCAACTCTCGTATAATCTATAGATGAAAACATTCCCAATACATGTGGGTCTTTACGGTGAGGATAAAAAAGATACATTTCCATACCAAGTTCTGTTTTAATTTCCGGAGGAAAAACTTCTTGTCCGCGAATTCGTAGCGTGCAAGGCATATTGGCATTGAACATCAGGCAACTTGATTTAACAATATCCAGTTTGTTTTCTCCTTTGAGAATACCTCCTGTATGTTCAACATAATCCTGAAATTGGTAGTTTCCTGTTTCTGTTCCCACCACAAAACACCCCTTTTCCATTGTTGTAGTTTGAAAATTAGACATTGGGATAGGCCTGCAACACCCAAACAGAGTTGCAATAAGAAAAAAACAGATTACTCGTATATTCATTTGATATAGCATTAGAATTGATTTTGAAAAAGTCAAATAAAAAAGAGAAGAGCCAAGGGGAATATTATTCTACTATTGGGTATTTGGTATATTAGAATAAAAGAGAATACAAAAAAGATTATGTTAATTCTTCGTTTGTGACTCTTAGCCTTTGGGCTAACATCTGGCAGAAGTTTTTATAGAGTTTCAACTTTAGAGTTATGTTCGTTGAGGAAAGAATATTTTCATTTACTATCATAAGTAAAGTATCTGTGAGTGCCTTTGCGCTTGCTGTGCGGGGCGCATCGTGCTGGATAATACCCATCTCACCAAAATAGTTATTGGTTCCTAATTCGGCAAGTTCTCTTTCTCCTTTGTATATACTGACGGAACCATAAACAATGATATACATTTCCTGTCCTTGTTCTCCTTCCCTGAAGATAACCTCGCCCGGTTTTATTTTCTTTGTAGTGCTGACCTTTAGCATATCCACAAGCTCATACGGTTCAAAGTTGGAAAAGAATTCCACACTCTTGCGTATTTTTTCAATTACTCCCAACATTTCTTTTTCGTTCAGTTCACTCATTATTTCTCCTTCAATCCTATGTTCGAGTCAGACAAGAATGTCCGACCTACCACTACCAATTCACCCATCAATTACTCCTTCAATCCTGTATTTCAGTACACAAACAATTATATTATATGTAACAAAAATACCGAAATTGTCAAGCCCTTATTTTATAAATGCTATAGGGTGCACAACAATAAAATAAAACATTAACAAAATACCAAAACGCAGGCTAAAGCCTGCGGCTACCCCGATAGGTCTAAGAGTCTGCTACCCGTTGCTGTTCATTGATTCGAGAAAATCCTGGTTTGTCTTAGTCCTGCTCATCCTATCCCGCATTAGCTCCATTGCTTCTATCTGGTTCATTTCCAACAGTACCCTTTTCAATATATGAATTCTATGTAAATCTTTTTCCGGGAGTAGAAGTTCAATCTTTCTTGTTCCCGATTTATTAAGATTAATAGCCGGGTATATTCCTCTATTTGAGAGTTCCCTATCCAGAACGAGTTCCATATTTCCTGTGCCTTTGAATTCTTCAAATATTACTTCATCCATTCTTGAACCGGTTTCAACAAGGGCAGTGGCGACGATTGTTAATGAGCCACCTTCTTCAACGTTTCTTGCGGCTCCGAAGAATTTTTTGGGTTCACGTAAAGCTTCGGCATCTACTCCTCCTGACAATGTTCGCCCGGAATGAGGTATGATTGTATTATGCGCTCGCGCTAATCTTGTTATGGAGTCCAGCAATATAACTACGTCCCTTTTGTTTTCTACGAGCCGTTTTGCCTTTTCCATAACCATTTTAGCAACTTGCACGTGCCTGTCGGATGGTTCATCAAAAGTAGAAGAAAGAACTTCTGCTTTTACGTGTCTTCTTGTATCGGTGACTTCTTCCGGCCTTTCGTCTATAAGCAGTATAAGTTGTACGACTTCAGGATGATTTTCCGTAATCGAATTCGCTATTTTCTGAAGCAATATAGTTTTTCCTGCTCTCGGAGGCGATACGATTAGTCCTCTCTGTCCTTTTCCTATAGGGCAGACAAGGTCCAGGATTCGCATTGACAGATCTCCATCAGCTCTTTCGAGTTTTAATCGTTCAGTCGGATGATAAGGCGTAAGAGCATCAAAAGGAACTCTTTGTTTACAGCCTTCCGGGGATTCCATATTAACGGCTTCTATTTTTAGAAGCGCAGGATATCTTTCGGAATCTTTTGGTGGTCTGACTCTTCCTATAACCATATCTCCCGTTCTCAGGTCAAATCTTTTTATTTGAGTATGAGAAACGTAAATGTCTTCCGGGGAAGGGAGGTAAGAGTTACGAGAAGAACGTAAAAACCCATGTTCGGACAGGATTTCAAGTAACCCCTGTCCGAACATGCTTCCTTCTTCTTTTGCCTGAGCTTCAAGAATTTTATACGTCAATTGCTCTTTATTGCCTTCAGGATTTTCCATTCCTAATTTTTGCGCCATTTTTTTCAATAGCGGCTCTTCTTTTGTAAGTAATTCTGTTATTTCCATATCATTCACATTTTTTTAACAATGTCTCCCATTTTGTATCTACATCCTTTTGAATATTGGTAAGTAATTCTTTATTGCCTTCTTTGAACAGGTGGGAAAATCTTTTCTGCAGTTTCATCCATTCTTCGACTTTCATTTCTTTTTTGGGTTTGTATGTAAGCGTATATTTTCCGTTTTCCACTTCATACATTGGCCAGAATTTACATTCCGCTGCCAGTTTCCCTATTTCAATCGTCTTGTTTGGTGCGAATCCCCAACCTAAGGGGCAAGGCGCTAAAACGTTTATAAAAGATGGTCCGTCTGTTTTCAAAGCTTTTTCAACTTTTTTTGTAAAGTCCATCCAGTAAGCCGGGTTTGCTTGTGCTACATAAGGCGTATCATGAGCGGCAATGATTTCCGTCAGATTTTTTCGTCTCTGAACTTTTCCCTGTATTTTAGTCCCTGCAGGAGATGTTGTGGTGTTTGCGCCTGTGGGTGTTGCAGAGCTTCTCTGGATACCGGTATTCATATAAGCCTGGTTATCATAGCATATATAAAGGAATTTATGACCTCTTTCAATTGCTCCGGATAAGGCTTGTAAACCTATATCATAGGTGCCGCCGTCTCCGCCGAAAGCGATAAAATTCCAGTCTTCTTTTACCTGTCCTTTTTGTTTAAGGGCTTTGTATGTGGCTTCAACGCCTGATACGATGGCTGCCGAATTTTCAAATCCTAAGTGTGCATAAGGCACACCCCAAGCCGTATAAGGATATATAGTGCTTACAACTTCCATACATCCGGTTGCGAAACAGACTACGGTATTTTTACCTGCGGTGCATAACGCTTGATTTATTACGACAGTTCCTCCGCATCCAGCGCAAGCTCTGTGCCCTCCCGTGAACAATCCTGCATTTTTGGAGAGTTCCTTTAAGTTTGGCATCTTACTCCTCCTTTTATCAAATCAAAAATCAAATATCAAAAGTATAAAAATAAATACTAACATTTTTATTCTCTTAATCCTATATAATCCAAAGGTTTTTCGACTTTACCCTGGAGTTTCATCTTTTCACCTTTTTCTATTACGGTTGCTATTTCTTCAATATCAATATCCCTGCCACCCAAGCCGTATATATAATCGGCAAAAAGTATTTTTGGCATCTGGTCGTAAAGAGCGGCTCTGGTTTCGACGAAAATCGGTCCACCCATACTGCTTGCCGTATCGGAACGGTCAAGAACCGTAACGAATTTGGCTTTTGAGAGAGCTTTTTTAAGTTGTTCGTGTGGAAACGGTCTGAAAACGTGAATTTTTATAAGTCCAACTTTGACACCTTTTGCTCTCATTTTATCGATTGCAACTTTTGCAGTTCCGCAAGTAGAGCCCATAGCCATTACTATATGGTCGGCATCTTCGGTTTTGTATTCTTCGATTATGTCATAACCTCTTCCGAATTTCTGCTTGAATTCCTTATTTACTGCGTCAAGTGTAGTCAACGAAGTATTCATTGCTTCCATTAGTTGTCTTCTGTGTTCAAAATAATAATCCTGTAAATCTAACGGACCAACGGTTATAGGAGCTCCACCGAAAAGAGAATAAGCCGAACGATGGGGTCCTATAAAATCCTGGACTTGTTTATCTTCAAGGATTTCTACGCCCTGCATACAATGGGAAATTATGAATCCGTCTGTTGAAACCATAGTGGGTAAAAATACCGTTTCTGCAATTCTAATAGCCTGAATCACTGAATCATAAGCATCCTGAGAATCTTCTGCATATATTTGTATCCATCCTGCTTCTTTTGAGCCCATAGTATCCGAGTGGTCGCAATGAATATTTATTGGTGCGGACAAAGAGCGGTTCACTTCGCATATAACGATTGGCGCTCTTAAGCCTGCAGCCTGATATAATACTTCATGCATTAAAGCTAATCCTTGAGATGATGTTCCTGTCATAACTCTAGCGCCTGCAGCAGATGCGCCTACACATGCGGAAATTGCGGAATGTTCCGATTCCGTAGGTATAAATTGAGTAGTTACTAAACCATCCGATACAAAGCTAGCAAATATTTGAACTATTTCAGTTGCAGGGGTTATTGGGTAAGCAGCGACGACATCAGGATTTATCTGTCTCATAGCCTCTGCCATAGCTTCGTTTCCTGTTAAAGCACGCCTTGGCATTTTTTACCTCCTCTCCATTTCCATTTTTATAACTTTTACGGGGCATTCTTTTGCACATATTCCACAACCTTTACAATGGTCATAGTCTATTCCGGTCATTTTTCCGTCTTTAACCTGAATAGAAGAATCCGGACAATATATAAAACACATAAGACAAGAGGTGCATTTTTCTTTATCCCAAATTGGTTTTTCTGAACGCCAATCTCCGGTTTTAAAATCAAGAGCACTTCCGGCTTTTGTTATTATACCTCCGGTTGGAAGGTCTTTCCAGCCTTTCTTTGTCATTTTCCACCTCCATCGGTTACTTTTACTTCATCGTAAGCCCTTCTAATTGAATCTATATTTCCTTTAATGACTTCGGGCTTTCCTCTGAATTTCTTTCCCAGCGTTTTTTCTACGAATTTTATTAAGTCGTCAATTCCTATAACATCTGTAACACGGACAAGGGCTCCAAGCATAGGAGTGTTGGGAAGTTCTTTGCCCAGCAATTCACGTGAAATCCCGGATGCATCTACCGTGCATATTTTTTGATTTGTCAGTTTTAGTTTCTGGCGAAGACTGTCTGCGGAAGCATTAGTGTTTACAAGTATAATTCCGTCGGCTTTAAGTCCCTCGGTTACAGGCTGCGTTTCCATTAGAGTTGGGTCTAATATTACGACTACTCTGGGTTCTTTGATCCCACAATGCATTGTAATCGGCTCGGCAGAAGACCTGTTAAATGCCTGAACCGGAGCACCCATTCTTTCAGGACCATATTCCGGGAAAGCCTGGAAATATTTTCCTGTCGACATAATTGCATCTCCAAATAACAGAGCCGCTGTTTTTGCACCCTGTCCTCCGCGGCCATGCCATCTTACTTCAAAGATATCGCTCATCAAATCCTCCTTTTGTTTCAATAATATTATATTTTTGTGTTTAATTATATGCTATTTTTTCTGCATTAACCCCATCATCATTTTTTGCGATGCTACGGACGCTTTTTGTAAAGCCTGGTTAAATGCCGATTTTATAAGGTCTTCCAGAACTTTGTTGTCCTTTGCAAGAGAACTGCTGTCTATATGAACTTCTACGACTTCCTGAATGCCGTTAATTACAATCTTAACCATTCCTCCGCCTGCAACACCTTCAAATTTTTCCACCTTTAATTTTGATTGAAGTCCGCCGAGCATCGTGTTCATTTCTTTCGCATTGCCTAACATTTGTTTTAAATTATCAAACATTTTTATTACCTCCCACCGATTGCCTCTGCATTTAATATCTTTATGGCAGACTTAACAATCGGATCTTCTAATATGGCGTTTTGTCTCTTGCCGGAGGGTTGTTCGGATTTTATGGATTCAAAAGAAATACGCATTGGCTGTCCGGCAACATCGGATAAAAATTTTTCTATATTAGTTTTTTTGGATTCTGCCTGCGTTCTATGAAAATCGTTTTTATAAGAAACAAATAATTTATCTCCTTCTAATTTGGTTGGAAATCCTTCACTTAAAAAACTGCTGAGAGAAATAGGCGCTTTCTCTATAAGTGCTTTCCATAAACTATTAGCCGTGACTTTATCGTGGGGAATAGGGGGCTCTTCATCAGGAATATCTAATGGAGTGCTCTTTTTTTCGACTTCTATTTCTTTTGTTTGTAGCGCCCTCTTATCTATCGGTTTGTTTATAATAGGTTGAATAGTCGTATCAGTGTTTGCAAATTCAGATTGTCCTATAGTTAATAGCTTATCTATTTCTATTTGCGTAGAAATAGCCATTCTTATCAATATTTGTTCAAGGTAAATTTCCTGAGAAAGTGCAAATTTTAATTCTTTTTGTGCATCAAATAAAAACTCTAAAAGCCGTAATATATGAGTTGGTTGTAAACTATCTACTTGAGTTTTATAAGATGGATTATCTGTGGTTTCTACTTTTGTTTTAATTAGGAATAGTTTGTGTAAGTGTTCAACGATTGCTTCGATTAGTTCTTCGGGGGATAATCCCTCATTTAATACATTGTGCAATATTTCAATTATGCCGTTTGGATTTCTTTGTATTATGTAGTCTGTTAGTTTTAAAATTATTGTTTCATTTGGCATTCCAAGTAGTTGTTCAATATGCCCTGCCGTTATTTTACCGCCTGCATAAGAAACTAATTGTTCTAAAAGAGAAATGGCATCGCGCATTGCTCCGTCTACTTTCTGTGCAATTAGTGTTATTGCGGAATCTTCTATTTCTATTGATTCTGTTTTTGCAATGTTTTTAATCCGAATTTCTATTTCTTTTGTGCTTACTTTTCTAAAATTAAATCTTTGACATCTCGAACTAATTGTAACCGGAATTTTATGCGGAGAAGTCGTTGCCAATACAAACAATACACGGGAAGGTGGCTCCTCAAGTGTTTTTAATAGAGCATTAAAAGCAGGTTCTGTAAGCATGTGTGCTTCATCTATTACATATATTTTATATTTACCTTTTGTCGGTGCATATTTTACTCTTTCTCTTAACTCTCTTATTTCATCTATTCCTCTATTGGAAGCCCCATCTATTTCAAGGACATCTATGGAATTTCCAAATTGAATTTCTTTGCAAGAATCACATTCGTTACATGGTTCAGATCCGGTTCTGTTTTCACAATTTAAATATCTGCCTAATAACCTTGCCGTAGTCGTTTTCCCGGTTCCATGGTGTCCTGTAAAAAGGTACGCATTGGCAAGTTTATCATTTTGTATTTCATTTATTAAAGTTTTTATTATGTGTTCTTGCCCAACAAGGTCTTCAAATTTTTTAGGTCTATATTTAATAGTTAATCCTTGGTAAGAGCTCATAATATTTGCCGTCCGGCGAGTTTAAAAATTATAAAAACATAATATCTTAATCTTTTTTTGGAGGCGAACGGATTTGAACCGTCGACCTCAGACTTGCGAAGCCTGCGCTCTCCCTATTGAGCTACGCCCCCATAGAAATTTAAGGGATTAATAACCAAAATTCTTCGGATTTTTAATATTTGAATTTCCTAATTCACTTATATATTATTTACAACTCTATTTAGTAGGCCAAAATGAGTTTCTAAAGTATGATTTTGATGTATGAGCTATTATATACCTCATCCACAAAACCTTGGACGTGAGTAACAGTATAAGGAGGAACAATTACATTATTAAGGAAATAATTCATTACTATCTGCGCTCTTGTTCTGGATAAAACATCATTTCTTGAATAAACTTGTACAGTTAATTTTTTAGTATATTTTTCTTTTATGATATCTGCAGCTTCTCTTAATAACAAGAAACCATCTTGAGTTATAGATGTGGAATTTTCACCGGCCCATACCCTGTCTCCCCTTAAAGTAGTAACCCATTCACCCATTTCATTATAAAGAACACCTTTTAAAACAAGTTTACGTCCTATGATTTTTGCTACATTCCCAAGTGCATCGCTTGCTTCAGCTGAATAATAGTAAGTAATACCCGGGTTTATCATACTGCCATCTATACCTCTACCATCCCAGAAAATGTTTTGAGGAGGTTGTCCTTCCCCACTCCATGTTTTAAATATACCACCGCGTTCGTCTCTTAAGAAAACTTCCCATTTTGATACATCTGAACCATACACAGGATTGAATAATGCTATTTCTTTCCTTACAATTCCTGATAACCATGGTTTTATTACCTGTTCGGATGCAAATATAGGATATAAAGTGGTAGCCAATTCATTATTTAATGCTAATTGCTTGTCATAAATATACTCGCCTCTTTGAATATATGCGGTGAGAGCATCAAAGGGATCAAAATATAACTTTAGAGGTATTTTCTTTTCCTCTATTTTACCTGTAAATTTCCCCTTTACTTCTACCTGTTCGGATTTCATATCTCCGGTGGCACCTGTGGCACCTGCAGCAGCTTTTTTTACGGTAGTGTCCTGAGCTATTGCCTGTTGTTTTGTTTGCTGTGGAGCTATACCTTTTTGTGTTTGTGCAATACTCATCATTGGAACAAAAATAAACAACCCTGTTATTAGAATAAATCGTTTCATATAAATCCCCCTTGTTTAAAACATTTAATTTAATTTCATTAGTGAATTATAGCCTAAAATAACGAATATTCTTTTTTTGTCAACAAGAATTTCCTTGATACTATAATAAAGAAGTTTATTGTCCAATTGTAAATCTGATTGTTATGCAACCCGGAGTTTCTCCCGATGGTATTTTTACCCATCTCCATTGGTCTTTAAGCCATTTTATTACGCCATTATCCCAATCAGGATATCCTGTAGGTGATATTACTATTGTAGACCCTGTTATTTTGCCTTCCGCATCTACCTTTAATGAAACCGAAAATACGGCGGCTAATCCTTGTTGTTGGGCCCAACCAGGATAAGGTGGTGGTCCCCCCGCGATTCTTGCTCTATCTGCAAGCGCTCCCGATATCTCTATCTGAACGGGTCCACTGCTTTTTGTATCAATTTGTTTATTTTCGTTTTTATTAGTTACTAAACTCTTTCTGGAACTCTCTTCTAATTTCGCAGGACCATTTGTTATCTCTATCCCACCTTCTCCGGGACCTACTCCTGAAAAACCCGGTCTTGCAATAAGCCCTACCTGTGCGGGTAATGCTCTCGCTTCTAATGGCATCATAACCTGATCACGAGCCAATATATCATCCATAGATACGCCTTTCCCGATTCTTATGGTAGGTGCATCAAGATCCAAATCCGCATCAAACGCATCCAAGTCAAGTTCTACCTGGTCCTTATTCATATCAAGCATTTTATCTATGTCTATTTTCATATCTACTAATTGGTTATCCATTGGACGAGCAATGTTTTCTAATTTTTTCAACATATTTTCATCTATCTTGTCTTTTAATTGTTGTATCTGGAACAAATCTTTCGGCGTTATAATTGCTGTTTGTGGTGTCGGCGCTTTTGGTGGTTCAGGCTTTTTTTCTTCTTCCTTCTTTTCTTCTTTTTTCTTTTCTTCTTTTTTCTTTTCGTCCTCATATTCTACTGCCAACAACCTATTCTTTCTAATTTCTTCCATTTTTTGCTGCAGGAAAAAAGAGAATAGTAATAATAAATGAAGGAAAACTGAAACAGAGATACAAATAGCAAATTTTCTGTTACTACTGAATTCTTTGCCTAATTTTTTAATTTTTTTCATTTATTCTGTTGTTGCCGCCGCTCCAGCGCCTTTTCGTTTTAATATACAGAGAGTCACTGCTCCTTTTTTTCTCGCTAAATCCAGAAGCCAAACTACTTTTCCATGCTTGACATTTGGGTCAGCGCTTATGGTAACAGTCCTATTTAAACTTCTTAATAAAAGTTGTTCTATAAGATATGGTAAGTTTTTCTCATCAATTTCTTTTTCGTTCAAAATAATTTTACCATCCCCTTTAAGATATACGCCTACTTTTAATTCCGTTGGGTCATATTGTTCCTGATTTTTTGAAGCTTTTGCTCTTGTAACGGTTATTCCTGACAAATACATTAATGGAGCGAAAACAAGAAATATAATAACCAAAACCAAACATATATCTACCAGTGGTGTAACGTTTATATCCGTGATAGGAGGCGCGAAAGCCTCAGCATGCTTTTTAAATCTTCGTTCCCTCAACGCTACTTTCATTTAACTTTTCCTTTTCCCAGAGATGTTTTCTTTACAACTCTCGGTTTGGTTATTTTGGAAATCAGTTTAGATAATATTCTTTTTTTAGGTTCTTTAACAATTTCTATTTCCGGAGGTTCAACTCCTGTTATTTTAGGTACCATAGTTATGAATTCTTTACTTGCGATTTCCATTTCTATAAAAACTCTTTTTACTTTGTCAGAAAAATAATTAAAAAGAATAACACATGGAACTGCCACAAACAATCCCATAGCTGTCGTAATTAAAGCTTCAGCAATACCAACCATAATTGCCATTGGACCGGCTGATCCACTTGTTTCCAACAACTTAAAAGATCTTATAATGCCGACAACCGTCCCTAATAAACCAATAAATGGAGCCGTGTTTCCAAGGGTTCCAAGGATGGGCAAAAATCTTTCCAACGCTTCTCTTTCCGATAATTTTTGAGCTTCCATAAGTTTACTAATATTTTTTCTCCCCTTTTTTATATTTAATGCACCAACTCTAAGCATCTTTGGGAGAGGCTTATTCTCATCATCACATAGTTTTACTACTTCATCATATTTCCTGTTTGCCATTAACTCCCTAGTTTTTTCCATAAAAGCGTTTAAATTCATATTCAAATAATGGAAAGTCCATAATCTCTCTAAGGCCACACCTAATGCCAATGCCGAGCATGCATAAAGAAGATCAAACACCGGACTAATCTTCATTATTTCAAAAAGATTTATGCCTGCAATCATTTTATTTTATCCTTTATTTTTTTTGCTGTGTCGTAGAAACTGATATTCTGGTACAGCCTAATTTTTTAGCTATATCCATTATTAATAAAACTCTATCATGATTAACTTCTTTGTCGGCTTTAATTATTAACATTTTATCTGTCCCTTTTGCATCTACGGCTTCTTTCATAAATTCGGGTAATTGCATAATTGTGCACAATTTGGTGTCAACAGCAACGCTGTCTGAGGGATTTATGGCAACCGTGACATTAACATCTTCTCTTGCTTCCATTGTGTCTGCCTGAGGTAATTTAACCTCTATAGGAGAAGACGTCATCATAATGGGAACTGTTACCATAAATATAATGACCAACACAAGACAAATATCTACAAGAGGCGTTACATTAATATCGGTAATAGGATCTTCCGCACCATGACCACCACCCATTCCCATAGTATCCCCCTGTAAAAAATTAGTTCTTTACTATTGTATATTACGCTTTCTTTTTAATCGGAATTGTACCCATCTCTGCCAAAAGTTCCTTACTTACGACTTCCATTTCAGTATACCAATTTTTCACTTTTCCCATAAAAGCATTAAATACCATAACGCAAGGAATAGCTACAAACAACCCCATAGCAGTTGTAATAAGAGCTTCTGCGATACCGACCATGATAACGGTCGGGTCACCGGCTGAATGTTCAAGTAACTTAAATGCTCTGATAATACCGATAACTGTTCCTAATAGACCAATAAATGGAGCTGTGTTCCCAAGAGTTCCAAGAACGCCAAGAGATTTTTCAAGTTTAACTCTTTCTTCCATACGAGATGCTTCCATTAATTCGGCTATGTCTTCCGGGCTTTTATCTCTGTTTGTTAAAGCTACGCTGACCATTCTTGGTAATGGTTTATTTTCCTGCGCGCTATAGTGAATGGCTTCATCATATCTACTCGTTGCTACGGCTTCTTTAATCTTTTTCATAAAAGAATTTTTATCCATAGATAAACGTTTATATGTCAAAGCTCTCTCTATCCCGACAATTATTGCTCCTATAAGGCATATAAGCAAGATATCAAATACCGGACTAATTTTCATTATTTCGCCTAAGCTAATTCCCGCAACGTTCATTTAATCCCCCTTTATTTATTTTTTAACGAATAAAAACTTAAACATTATGATTGTATAGTTAAACAATTTTATTTTATTGTCAACAAAAATTTTTAACATTAATTTTTTTTATTCTTATTTTTTAGTATAATTTATATTTTCAGGCAGTAAAACGTATTATAAAATATAATAACATTCAGCATCAAGTATAGTTAAATAAATGAATAAATAAATTTCCATGTTTTTTTGATATATTAAAATTAAGGTAATATTTAATATAATTATTTGGACAGAAATAAACCAAATTTATAATGTAAAATGTAAAAAATGTAAAACAATATTATTCTTTAATATAAATATAATTTAAAGGTGTAATTGTTTTTTATACCATTCAATGGTTCTTTTTAATCCATCTTCAAAAGATATTTTTGCTCTAAATCCAAATTCCTGTTCTGCGTTACTAGTGTCCAAACATCTTCGAGGTTGTCCATCAGGCTTTGATGTATTCCATATTATTTTTCCCTTAAAACCAGTTAATGTTATGATTAAATTTACGAGGTCTTTAATTGTTATTTCAAATCCTGCTCCAATATTAACAGGTTCAGGTTTGTTATATTTTTCGGCGGCTAAAATTATACCTTCCGCGGCATCCTCAACATATAAGAATTCTCTTGAAGCTTTTCCCGTTCCCCATATTTCTATGGTGTCGTCATTTTTCTCTATCGCATCTATGCACTTCTTGATCAAAGCAGGTATTACGTGAGAACTACTCGGATTGAAATTATCTCCCGGGCCATAAAGATTAACAAGTAACGGGCAAATAGCATTAAATCCATATTGTTGTCTATATGCTTGAGATTGAACGAGTAGCATTTTTTTTGCAAGTCCATAGGGGGCATTTGTTTCTTCCGGATATCCATTCCATATATTTTCTTCCTTAAAAGGCACCGGTGTAAATTTAGGATATGCGCAAATAGTTCCCAAAGTAACAATTTTTTCTATTTTCCTAAGATAAGCTTCATTTATTAATTGAATCCCCATAATAGCATTATCATAGAAAAATCTTCCGGGATTCTCCTGGTTTGCGCCTATTCCTCCAACAACGGCAGCTAAATGAATGATAATATCCGGAACTTGTGAATCAAACATTCTTTTGATGTCTTCTATATTTCTCAAGTCATATTCAGGCAAATCAGCAATATAAATGTTTTTGCAATTTCTTTCCTCTTTTAATTTCCGTACTAAATGAGTCCCGAGAAATCCTTTTCCGCCTGTTACCGTTACTTTTTTATTAGTCCAGAATGACATAGTTACCTCCAAAGTGTAAAGAGCAAAGTAGCTCTTAGCTCATAGTTCTTGGCTGTTAATTAATCTACTTTCCACCATTTTTGCGAAAACTTATCTTTAAGGATTTTTGCCCCTTCCCCCGGGGATTCTATTCCTGCTTTATGTAAATCAGCGTCTATCATTATTCTTACAAGTTCTTTAAATCTTATCCTGGGAGTCCAGTTCAATTTTTCTTTTGCTTTTTTTGTATCTGCAATTAACTCATCCACTTCTGTAGGTCTAAAATAATTTTCATCCTTTTCAACATACTCTTCCCACTTCAAGCCAACATACCCAAATGCTTCTTCCAGAAATTCCCTTATGGAATGATTTTCTCCTGTCCCTATAACATAATCATCAGGCATATTTTGCTGTAACATAAGCCACATAGACTCTACATATTCAGGCGCAAACCCCCAATCTCTTTTGGCTTCAAGGTTTCCCATAAATAATTTTTTTTGTTTATTCGCTAAAATATTGGCAATCCCTCTGGTAATTTTTCTTGTAACGAAGGTTTCCCCTCTTCTTGGAGATTCGTGGTTAAAAAGTATTCCATTGCAATTAAACATATTATACCCTTCCCTATAATTTACTGTCATCCAGTAAGCATAAACCTTGGCGCAAGCATAAGGACTTCTCGGTTGAAAAAGTGTGTTTTCCGATTGAGGAGGGGGCGTTTTGCCAAACATCTCACTGCTTGATGCCTGATAGAACTTTATTTTATTATTACTCTTTCTTATTGCTTCAAGTATTCTTGTTGTGCTGAGCGCTGTAATGTTCCCGCTATATTCCGGTATGTCGAAACTTACCCTGACATGGCTTTGGGCGCCAAGGTGATAAACCTCATCAGGTTTTGTATTGTATATAATGTTACAAATTTGTTCCGAATCAGAAATATCCCCGTAATGAAGAAAGAGTCTTGTGTTGCTTTCATGCGGGTCAGTATAGATATGGTCTATCCTGGAAGTGTTAAAAGTGCTTGTCCTTCGTATAATGCCGTGAACCTCATATCCTTTAGACAATAACAATTCGGCAAGATAAGATCCATCCTGTCCTGTAATTCCTGTAATAAGTGCCTTTTTCATAATTCCTCCTAGTATCAACTGAACAACCAAAGCATTTTATCTGCCCAAGGCAGTTAAGCAAGTCTTATAGATATTGTAAAACTGTTACGTAAAATTCACTAATCATATTTTTTATTAAAAACCGGAAATTGTAAAACTTTTAACAATGGTTTAATAAAAAACACTATAGGATTTATTTGCAATTCGTTTATTTTCCATGCATTATAACATTCAATATTTGCCTTGATTATATTCTTTATATTTTTATTACTCTTTCCGCCTATTCTCATTTTTACCAAAACTTTGGGAATATAGCAAGATTTTATTTTATATTTTTCTAAAAATCTAAGCATTATCTCATAATCAGCAGATGTTCTAAAATCTAAATTGAAGTACCCATATTTCTCGTATATCTGTTTTTTAACAAAAAATGTAGGATGTGGAGGCATCCAACCTTTTCCAAAATTGTTTTTACTATATTGGGAGGATTTCCAATTTCTTACGATTTTAGAAGTGTTTTCCTTATCTACATAGAACAAATCTCCCCAGCAAGAATCTGCATTTTCATTCTTTATATTTTTAACGACTGTTTCGATTACGAAATTATCTGCATAAAAATCATCAGAATTAAGGATGCCTATTATATCACCGGTTGCCATTTTCAAACCTTTATTCATAGCATCGTAAATTCCATTATCCTGTTCTGAAATAAATTTTGCAATTTTATCCTTATGTTTTTTAATTATATTTATTGTCCCGTCTATTGACCCGCCATCTATAATTATATATTCTATATTCTTATAGGTTTGGGACAAAACTGTATTTATGGCGTGTTCAATAAACTTTTCACTATTAAAAGCAACTGTAATTATTGATACTTTCATAAAAAAATCCTATAATTTCTGTCTGTTTCCCTGCCACAGGCATTACGTTTCCCACTGTTAAAATCAACTGATCACAGTCAGAATTGAAACAACAGCAAGTTCTACATTTTTTTCATAAATCTTTGAACCAGAGGGTTAGAAAGACATTACCTTGTTTTTATGCTCGATATATGCTTCTTGAAAAATGCGTATCATATCTCTTGCGGATTCTTCCCAAGAAAATCTCTTAATATTTTGAAATCCATTATTAATAAGTTGTTTTCTTAAAGAATCATTTTTGAGAACATCTCTAATCTTATTATGAATATCAATTGCATCTAATGGATTAAAATATAATGCACCATCTTTTCCTATTTCAGGCAAGCAAGTACTTATTGAAGATACTACGGGACATCCAAAATTTTGGGCCTCTACTAAGGGAAATCCAAACCCTTCAAAAAGGGAAGGGAAAGCATATGCCGTGGCTTCTTTATATAGCACAGGCAATTCACACGCGTTAACATATCCTAATAATTTAATATTATTCTCTATTTTTAATTCTTTAATTAATTTTGAACATTTTTTGTTTTTACTTCCTTTACCTACTAATAGTAGTTCTAAATTAGGAAATTCTTTAATAGTCAAACTAAATGCTTTTAATAGGGTATATAAATTTTTATGTGGAAGCATTGTTGCGACGCTTAATAGGTAAGGCTTAGCGAGATTGTATTTGATCTTTGTTTTTTCAATAGAATCCTTATCGAATTTATAGCCCATCCATTTATCTCTAACGGCGGGATAAACCATTCTATATTTACTTGAATATTTAGGGAAGAATTTTTTTAATTCTTTTAATGAATTATTGGATATTGTTACAACTCTTTCACATCTTTTTATAGAACGGGGAATCGTTATCTCCCAAAAGAATCGTTTAAATAGAGACAAATAATGAGAATAATGTTTATACTGTAAATCAGGTATTGTTACCACAGTTGCACATCGAATATTTATTGGGGAGGTGTATCCCGGTGAAAATAAAACATCAATATCATATTTTTTACATAACTTCGGGATAGTGTGTTGTTCATGAAATACACGTATAAACTTATTTCGTGCAGAATACTTTATCATTTTTTTTTGTATGGTTGGTGAATCCAAAAAGATATCATGATTTAATGAATTAGTAAATAGTATAAAATTATGTTTTAAGGCTAGTATTTTCCTTAATAGCTCTACGGAGTAAGTTTCTGTTCCTCCAACTTCATTTGGAAGAAGAAACAAAAGATTAATCCCTATTTTCATAAACGTTCCTTTCTTTAAAATATATTTCTTTTCAATAATCTTTAGCTGTCTTTAGAATATCAAAGAATCGTAACAATTTTGTTTGTCATTGTTTTTTAGTACAAAGTTAATGGTTTCTATTATAACTTTAGCCGCATTTTCTGGCGTATAGTCATTAATAATCTCCAATGACTTTTCTCCCATTTTTCTTAAGTCGTATTCTCCTTTAACGATATCTCTCATCAGAATAAAAAACTTATTATTGTCAACAGGGTCAAAAGAATACCCGTTTTCTCCATCCTTAATAATATCGGGATAACATCCACATTTTCTTGATACCAATACCGGCAATCCTGTTGCCATTGCTTCATTAACTACAAGTCCCCACGGTTCATAAGTGCTTGGAAGAATAAAAACATCACTTATTGCAAAAAAAGTAGGGATTTCTTCTTTCTGTTTAAATCCCGGTAGAAAAACATTTTTTATTGAATTTTCTTCTATATATTTTTCTATTTCTTCTCTTTGTGGACCGTTGCCTACTAAAATCAATCCCCAGTTATTATCGTTTAACCTTTTGTAAGCATTCAATAGAAATAAAAGATTTTTTTCCTTAGAAAATCTTCCAATATAAAGGAAATTATGAAAAGGAACCTTTAATTGTTTACATAAAATTTCTTTTTTCTTTCTCAAGTTTATTGTTTGAGTATAATAAAAATAATTATTTGTAACATTCCCTGTAATAAAAATCTTATTTTCTTTTAATCCAAGGTGCGCTAAATAATCTTTGCTTCTTTTCCCATAAACATTTGCGGCATTACAATTTTTGACAAAAGAACTTTTAAATTTTTCTTTTAAAAATAATCTATTTTTATCTTCTTCATTGGAAGCCGACCAAAGTATTATCTTTTTTTTATTTACTTTTACCCAGAAAAAGCATATCCAATAAGTGATATAGCTATATCCGCCTATTATAATAACCTTTGGATTAAGGGTGTTTAATCTCTCCCATGTTTTGATAATGAGTCTCAAAGAATTTACATTGTCTAAAGCTCCTTTAAACATAATTTCAAAAGGAAACTGCAATTCATCTTTGTTAATATTCCATTCTCTATTTTTCTCAGTCTCTGCCATATATAATACCGTTATTTTATCATACAATTTATATAATTCGTTAAACAATAATGTTTTATATGGAGAAATTATATTATGCAGTATAAGAACTTTATTATCCATTGTTTTAATTGATTCCCATTAGTTATTTTAGATTTATTTTTTTAAGTATTCCATAAATATATCTATATCGTTGAATTATATTATTAAAAGTAAATTTCGAACCAATATAAGGTTTGCGATGGAAGCACATAAGATTAGGCGGTGGAAACGGCAATGCTTTTTCAAGACGTTTGTTCCTGGGAGTTTGGCATAATTCTATAAGTTTTTTACCATATATATTGATATGTAAATCAGCATAAAAAAACTCTTTAGCCCGTTTAGCGTTCTCTTCCCAGGAAAGTCCATTTACTGCGCCTCTTATCGCTTCAGCTAATGCATTGTAATTATTTCTTTTTATTATAACACCACAATTTGCATTTGCAACAATTTCTTTCATTGCGCTATTACAATCTGAAACTATTGGCACAACTCCTAAAGACATAGCTTCTAAAAGAAGCATTGGGCAAGCTTCTATTCGTGAAGGCATAATTAAATAGTGACATTTTGCTAAAACACCCATCAAATCTTTACGATTCATTTTTCCTAAGAGTTCAATACTCTCAAACTTATCAAGCCCTTTTTTGGAAAACGGCCCTTTCTCGGGTAGGCTCCCGGCCCAAAAGAGTTTTAATTTGGATACTTTATCTAAATTCAGTTTTTTAAAAGCATTAAAAAGAATATCTGCTCCTTTCTCTTGCTTCCGTCCTCCTGCGAAAAGTATTTTTATCTCTTTATCGTTGTTGCGTATTTTGTAAGGGATAAATAATTCTTCAAACGGATAAATTCCATTATATAAAAACTTTAATTGATTTTTTATGAATCTAAAACGGTTATTCATTCCTAAATACATATAATTTGAAATCGTAACAATCCAATCAATATAAGAATGGTTATAAATCGCAGCAACATTAATGATTTTATGGGCATCCCAACCAAAATGCTCTCTGTAGCCATGCACGACACTTATTCTAACACATTTTGAATCAAGAGTAGGAAAGAGATTTGAAAGATAGATATTATCATTATTAATTACGACATCCGGTTGAAAGCTCATAATTTTTTCATATAGTTCCTTGATTGAAAGAAATTCTTCTTTATCTGAATTCATAACTTGTGTGAATAAAATAGGGTATGGATATTTGGAAACGTTCATTTGTATAACAGAGGCGCAACATACTAAAACTTCATGATTTTGGGAAATTAACCATTTAGCAATTTCATCAACATAACTACCAATACCTCCATCTGCTCCTAACCCCGACGTTCCTATAATTATACGCATCTAATATCCTTTTGATTATAAATTATCTATTTTTAATTGGGTCCTGCTGCCATTTTTTAATTCTGAATTTTTTTCGTCTATTGGCTCTTTCAATAGTAAGAAACCAAAACCTACGCCTAAAATAGCCCAGGTTATTTTAATCCATATAACACTAAGAGAACAACTGAAAATAAAAAGACCTACTAATAGAATAAAGAAAAATGAAGATTCTCCTTTTATTTCTCCTTGTCCATTTTTATATATTTTCCACAAGTTTGAGAAAGCAATAATCCAAACTAACAAATAAAGAAGAAAAAAAGGTAATCCTCCGATAATAAATGCATCAGGGAACGAATTATGAGGCCAACGAATCGCAAATGCGCCGCCAGGCAAACTATGGCCTATCTCTTGGTAGTATTGCCCGTATCCAAAACCAACAAGTTGCACTCCGGATAAAAGTTTAGAAAACAACCATTTATACATCATAACCCTATGACTTATTGAATCATCTGCATATTCCATGCTATATTGCCACCGTGCTGTAAGCCCGGTTTTCAAAAACTTAGTTGTTGAAACAGCAGAAAGGATAAATAAAGAAGCTATTAAAATGAATACTAAAAAAACAATTTTTCTTTTGGAATTATTTGGAATGTTATGCCAGGACATTGAAAAAGACAAAAATAGCATACACACCGTAACAATTTGTCCCGACCTGGAACCCGTTGAAGCCACAAAGAGGATTAAGACAATGCTTAGTATGTAAGCCAATAACATTTGATTTCGTATTTTATTGGTATAATATATATATGAAATAAAAGCTCCGGTGCTTAAAACATATATTACAGACTGATTGGGGTCTCCTCCTAATTTTCCTACTCGGAGTATGTCAACATGTAATCCCTTAAGTGTGCTAATTGCTCCTTCGGGAAGAATTCCGAATATAGTGGTAAACTGAAAAGCTATTCCAAACGTAGCGCCTAATAATAATCCATATATTATCATCTTGCGATTTTGAGATATTTCACTATTAAGCATATAAAAGAAAAAAATAAGAACGGCATTTAAGCCTGCTTTAACAAGACTAAATCGTGACATTTCTTCCGGGACATTTGCATCATTGCCGGAAACATAAAATATTATTAAAGGTAGCGCTAACAGAATAGCCCATTTTAATACTTTTGGTCTGAAATATCTACTTGGATTCAAGCAGAAATCAAGTAATATTAAAAATGGAAAAACCATCCAGTTTAAAGAAAAACGCATATCCTTGCCACTCAGTAAACTTAAAAGATATTCCATCGACAAACTAAGACTTCCAACAAACATTAAAAGTGCTCTTAAGTTTGTAGTGTTGATTCTTAGGTGTTGAATATCTCTTAGCATAGAATTTTTTTATATCATCAAATATGTTTTTATTCTCGAAAACCTGCTATTTTCGCAGGTCTACCTCCTGCAATAGCATACTCAGGTATATTAGTTGTTACGATAGAACCTGCCGCAATAACGGCACCGTCTCCTATAGATATAGAAGAATTAGGTAATATCATCACGCCTGCACCTATCCATACATTCTTGCCGATTATGACGTCCCAAGTCGTAAACCCTTGTTTTACAATGGGAATATCTTTTTTCTTGTATTTATATTGTCCTCCTATAATAGATACAAATTGCGCAATTAATGTTCCGCTCCCGATTTCAATTTTTTTATTGCAACGAATATTTGAAAAACTGCCAATCGATACGTTATCGCCAATATAACAGCTTGCTGTTTCATCAACAATTATTTCACACCCTCTTCCAATAAGGCTTCCTTTTCCAATGTGAAGCGTTGCCCTTCTTCTTACGTCTATAAATGCGTATCTCAATATACGTGCTCCACGTGCTAAAATCAAACGCGCATGTGCTCCAATATATAAACTCGAGGAAAAACTTACCCGTGTGTGTGTAATCAAAGTGAACACTGTAGTGTAAAACATAAATAAAAATCCTTTACTGCATTTTATTAAATGTTGAAACATATTATTTAAAAATAGCATCCTGCTCCTTGACAAAATTTTAGTTAATTATTTTCTTTAAATTTATAACCACTTATGATAGTATCACAAATATTGTCTAACCATTTGTCTTTGCCTGGAGATAATTCATCTGCAGATGTAAGCTTTAGTTTAACTTGATTATCAATATTACCCATTTCCTTTTCTTCTACAAAACTAAAAGGTATAGAGCCATTGAAAAAAAGTCTATAGGCATAACGGCGTGCCAATTCAATACGCTCTTTTATTAGAGTTTCGGATTCAACATTTTTCAAGAGAGAATCCAAAAATTCAATATATTTTTTAAGGGATTCCGGATCATAAGTAAAACCTTTATTTCTATAGTGAGGATTCCCTGCAACAATAACAGGTTTTCCTTTAATTGCCATTTCAAGTCCGGTAGTTGAGGTATAAACTAAACCGATATCTGCTATACCCATTAAGGTGTAGGAATTTATATTACTGGTAGGTTCTATAATTTTTATATTAGATGGCAAGTGTTGAAAAGAAGCTCTTAATTTATCGCCAACCGAATCACGAGAAGCTACTTTGCTTACTACTTCGCCCGGGTGAAGCCTAATTAAGAGTTGGGATTGGGGGTTTTTAATAAAATATTCCATAGTTTTTTTTAGCCAATCTATCATATCAGAAAAACCTATATCAAGTTTCCACAATGTTGAGTCCCATGCAATACTTGCAAATGCAACTACTGTTTTTTTCCCTTGTTCCAGTCCAAGGGAAGTTTTTAATAGTTTTGCATCCTGGGGGATTAATTTATATACTGCCCAACCTAAGTCTCCCGATTCTCTTGTGTTCAAATAATGGTCTAAAGTGTTATTTTGCTCTGGCTCTAAAGGAGTTGTACAATAATGCTTCCAGATAGCATCTATTTCATATTTTATTGGTTCATTTTCGCAAAAATATAATGTATTACTACGAAATCCATTTTCATAAGTCATTACTTTTATGTTTTTTTGACGAGTCATTTCTAACATAACCCGTTCTGTAATAAACCATCCGTTAAGCATAATAACAATATCGGGGTTGTAGTGATTAAGAATTTTTTCACATATGTCTACCATAGCTATACCACCACAAATAAAGTCGTGATATACATGGCGAGATTCATTATCTAATCCGATTACTCCTTCACGAAGGAAATGCACTGTCGAGCTTTCTGCTAGTCTACCAATAGGTAGATTTTTATAACAAAAACTTTCATAATCGTTACTGTTAATATTTTTAATTATTGTTTCTGCTTTTTCCCAAATTTCAGTTATAGCAAAATCACTTAACCAATTTGTAAAAATGGGGGATATTTTATAAAGCTGTTTTGCATATAGTTTACATAAAGAACAGTTATTTCTTTTCATATCAGGATATTGCCCACTATTGCATGCTTTTCTGATAAATCCATCACATGCAACATTTTTAACTGAATGCCCTCTTATCATTAAAGCCATAGCTAAGACACTATTCCATGCTAAATGTGGTGGATCCTGGCGCATGGTAAAAAATAATATATTTTTCTGTTTGTTTCTCATAGAATGACTCTTTGTTTTACTGCTTATTTCTTGAGTAATTTGACGTATTTGTTTCATAAGGGTAGTATTTAAAAAAGGAATCCGATGTCGTAAGTTCCATTTAACAAATAAAAAGCTCATACGTAAATAGTTTTTGAAAACAGGACCGTTGTTTCTTCTTGATTTTATAGAGTAGCTCATTTGTCGTTTTTCCTATTTATTTTTTTTATATAACATACAATTATAATTTCTAACTAAGCTTTTGTGATAAACGAAACTTATTTTTTATAAATGTCGTAATCTCTTCATCTATATGTCCAACAAGTTCTTCGGATTGTTTTGATGGATTGCCAATAGCATTTTTACATTCCATAATTCGTTTTCCCTGCCTTTCCGCACGAGTAATTATATGATTTATATTTGATTTAAATATCTTTTTTGAAATACTTAACACAAATAACCAGAGTGATTTTGCTATGCTCGCAATAAACATTTCTCGAATACAATAAGCGCGATAACCGTATCTAAAAGAATTATGAAATTGTTCCCAGTCTCTATTAAGAGAGTAATAAGAATCCGTAACTTTTTCGATTGCTTGCCATGTCCGTTCACTTGATTTTCCATCTAATGGACCTAAATATTCCTTAAAAGCATCCATTCGTTTTTTTAATATTTCTTTGTTCATTTGGAGATGGCTGTCTTGTAAGAGTGCCTGTTTAAGTTCACTGGGGGAATTTACGCATTCCATTATTTTAGAATAATCATAAAAAGGAAGGATAAATTTTTTAACTTTTTCTATTTTTTGTCCTTGTCCCCAATATGTATAAAGGACTCTTTTCCCGGATATCAAAGATTCTAAGAGGGCTGTGCTTTGGAAGGCTATAACAATATCACTGTTAACTATTAATTGTCGGGCATCCATTTTACGGTCAGCTACAAATATGGATTTCTTCCATACAGAACCACATAAAGATTGCAATCTTGAGGAAAAGAATTCTATGTCTTCAAGGTTGTGCTGAGGATGTGGTTTGATAATTATATTAAAAAGGTTATTTTTTGCAAGATCAGCAAGTATTTTTTCTGTATCCGTTCTTAAATCTTCCCATATTTTTTGTCCATCCGGGGAATAAGCATCTAACTCATAAGTAAAAAAGAGAATCGTTTTTAATTTAGGATTCAAAGAGATACCTAATTGATCCAGTAATAACCATTTTTTTTGGTTTTTATAGAAATCAAATCTTGGTTGCCCTGTAACTTCAATTTTATCATCAGATGCACCGGATTTAAGCCAAAACTCTTTATGTCTTTCACTGCAAACTGTCATATAATCCGAAATAAATGGACAAAACATTCCGACTTCTTTTGAATGGGTTCTCATTGTTCCGGGGGCAATGGTTGTTTCCTTTTGTGCTACAATAAACGGAATTCTCCATTTTTTACTTGCAGTTATAAGATCTCTAATATAGAAAAAACTATCGGAAGGTGCAATTACAATGTCAAAAGGATAAATCTTGTAAAGTTCCCTGAAAAGTTTAAAAGCTTTCTGGCGCCATTTATATCGTGCTAATCTATATTTTGGCTTACAATATTCTTCCAACCCATTAAACACAATATCGGGGAAAATTTTTCTCGCTTTTAATGCAAAATAATTTGCAGAGACATATCTGAATTCATGGATTACATTGCGTTCAAACATTAGCGCTTCCATGTCTTGCTCAAAATAATGCTCAATAAATAAGACTTTCATAGCTTAATTTTCAGGCATCACTTCTAAACTCTTTTTATTTTTTTAGTGAGTGTTTAATAGAGCTAATTTGTAAACGAACATTATCTATTACGAAATTTCGCTCTATTTTATCTAATCCTAAAATTATAAATATAGAAAAAAATATAATTTCAAACCCTGCAAAATACATTCCAACTTCTATTATAGAATGAGGAGGCGCAATCTTTGAAAAAATCAATAACAATCCTGCCGATAAAAAAGAAGCAGGATAAACTTTTAATGTAGTGCCTTGCAGAAAAAGAGTCCATTTTAATTTGAATGTTTTTAAGGCAATAGATAAATAAGGGATGATTGCAAAAGATGTGCCAATAATAGTGCCCCATATTACTCCGGTTATCCCAATTTTATATGTAATAAATATACTAATTAATAAATTAATAAGCGTAGAAATTATTTGAATTCGTAATAGGGCACCTATTTTCCCGATACCTATAAGCATATTATATGCAACCGGCACTATAGAGTAGACCAAAAGATATGAAAGAAATAATCGAGCCATTCTATATATATATACGTATTCCTGCCCTATCCAGTAATAAATCAGTGGTTTGGCTAAAATCATAAGAGCTAAAGTTAGTGGAACACAAAGAGCCATAGTATATTTTGTTGCTCTTATAAAGGTTTGTTGAAGTTTAGGTATGTCTTTTAGGGCAAATAACATTGATGCCGTGGGGACCAGGACCAGACTTACTAATGACATTGCCGTATTTCCCAACGATTGAATGCGTTGAGCAATAGCATAATTTGTTAATGCTCCAACTCCTATAATAGTGCTGATAATGACTTTATCCATTCCATTATAAACAATAGCATTTATGCGAATAGCAAATATTTTGCTGCTAAATATTGCCATATTACGGATTATTTCATAAGGGACTTTTATTATCAGTCTCCATGGAGGAAACAAATGTTTCACTGTTATTATACAACTAATAAGATTGAAAATGCTTATTCCTAGAAGTAGCATACCTAATTCAACCAATCCCTTTCCTGAAAATAATAGGATTACCGTTGCAATTGCTTGTAAAGTATCCCTGAGAATTTCTAAAGAACGCCATATATCATATCTTTGAAACCCTTCTAAAGCAGATGATATAGCTTGTGTCGGGAAATCTATTATTGCTTTTAATGCCATCATATACAAAAGTATATTTGTGGGTCTTATAAATTCTTTAGGTATTTTAAATAGTTTAAAGAAAGCAATATCCTTAAAAATTAATAATCCTATTGCGGATAGAATACCAAGCCCAAAATAAAAAATTAATGCGGCACTGATTGTTTGATTAATTTTATCTGTTCTTTTAAGCGCAATATGTTCAGCAACAAATTTTATAACTGATGTACCAATGCCAAATTCAACGATATTTAAGTAACCGAATATTGTGAAAGATACTACCAGTACCCATACTCCATATCCATCCTGGTGCAAGTTCTTTACCATTAACGGCATTATCACAAATCCTATAAGCATTCGCCATATAACGGATATTGTATTAACTATAACATTTTTGGAAAGTTGTTTTTTCATTACTTTTACTTTTGAATTATTAATTTATAACTTAACGGAGTCCCTTTTTTTATATCTTTTTTAGCTTTTCTTCCTATAATATCTTTCAAATACTTCGGATGAAGTCCGTAACCGGGCCTTATTGAACGAATATTTTTTTCCGTGAATACTTCTCCTGCCTTTATATCTCTTACAACAAATAAAGATCGCGAAAACTCTCTGCTCTTCTTTATCTTTTCCGTTA
>Ga0265297_10001044_pt1 | contig 69208 bp, 64 predicted proteins | sample Munlanlwell13791_FD_192502 | JGI IMG/M metagenome (GOLD analysis project Ga0265297, IMG submission 192502) | Leachate microbial communities from a municipal landfill in Southern Ontario, Canada - Leachate well 137-91 | ecosystem: Engineered > Solid waste > Landfill > Unclassified | place... | reverse complement strand
GACGGTTGCCGAAATCCCAATACTCCCGGACCAGCGTGATCGTGCCGCGCTCACGCTCGGGCTTCAGGGTGGTACGGAAGACGAAAGCGGCGCCGCCGTCGAAGGACTCGCGCTTGATCGCCGGGTCGTAGGCCGTCGAATAGATGTCCCACTGTTGGGCGCCCCAGGCGATGCTGCCGTCGGGATAGACCACGGCCTCGTCCATCGTACCGCGCTGGGTGAAGCCCCGCGGAATCGTGATGGCGTTCCAGATCAACTCGATTCCCGTCTTCGGGAAGGGAAAGGCCGAGGCGCCGAAGGCCCCGGTGATGCCCTCGCCGTCCGGCAGGACCTCGGCACTGGCGGCGTTCAGCTTCAAGTTCGCATGAAGCTCGTCGGTAAAGCGGAAGTCGCGATGGCAGGGATAGATGTCCATCCGGAACGTCGCCGGGTTCTTCTGGATCAGCGCCTTCTGCCCGTCCGACAGCCGGTCGGCATACTTCTGAAAATTCTGGGCATTGATCGAGAACAGCGGTTTTTCGCTCGCATAGGGGTCGGTCTGCGGTTTGCCCGGACCGCCGAAAGTAATGCCCGGCGGCACACCCAGCCATTTGCCGCTGTAGGGGGTGATCAGCCCGTCCGCATTGCCTTCCTTGACCGCACCGACCGGCGTCAACGTGGTCCCGAGCTTCCCGATTTCGTCGGGCGTCGCCTTGGCGAAGACGCCCCGCGGCCGACCCGCCGCGGCAAGCAGCGCCGCCGCCCCGACCCCTTTGACGAAAGTTCTGCGATCCATCGAGTGTTCCCTTCCCTCGTTGTCTTTGTCGTTTCAGAACGTGTATTTGACCGTCGCGACGACATTGTCGCGATCGGTCAACGGACGCTCGATGGTGTTGTAGGAGCCGAAAAAGGCGCTGTAGATCACACTGATCTCGAGATTGTTCAGGTAGCGGAACTTGACGCCCGAGGCGAGGCGCACGTCGCCCGAGCCGGACAGCGCGCCGAGCGATCCGGGATAGGCCGGGGTGCCGAAGGCGACGCCGAAGATGACCGGGATCGCCATGTCCCAGCCGCCCGGGAAGACGTCGGTGTAGCCGAATTCGGCCAGGCCCTGGATGCCCCAGGAAGTGCTGTCGCCGGTCAGGCCGCGGAAGGCGTTGATGTTGTTGCCGTTGCCGTCCTGCAGCGGCTGGCCGTTGACGTCGTAGAGATAGAGCGTGTCGTATTTCGCCACATGGTTGAGGCTGACCTCGGCGACCAGGCTGAGCGAATCCCAATAGGATGTGGAACCGCCGACATAGAGGCCGTTGATATTGGCCTGCCAGACGTCCGCACGGACAGGCTGGGGCGCCTTCACACCGGTCACATAACCGTTCACCAGGACGGGCACATTGTGCCGATAGGCGAAATCGAAGCCGACGTTGATCGGGCCGAGCGTGGTCGAAGCGCTGGCCCCGACGAGATCGATGTTGTCGTAATAGACGGTTCGATAGCTGTAGGGCAGATAGAGCGGTGCCACCGCGGCGACCAGATTGTCGATTGCCCCGGTGACCGCCGTCTCGAGCCCGGTGCAGGGGATCGAGAGCAAGCCGCAGACCGTGTTGACCGCGCCGCCCACCGTCCCCGGTCGGAACGGATTGGTGACGATGTTCGAGATGTCGAACACCGGCATCGGGTTCTTGTCGTGATAATGCAGGTAATAGAGGCCGGTCGAGAGATTGTCGGTCAGATCGTAAAGGATCCCGGTGCCCCACTGGGCCGCATTGTCCGGCTTCTTTTCGCCCCGATAGGCGACGTCGAAACGCTTCGTCTCGGCATCGGCGACACCCAGGATGTTCTCGCTCAGGATACGCGACAGGATGTCGGCAATCTGTTGCGGCAGGCCGAGCGAAGCGCAGGACGGGATGTTCGAGGACAGCGTGCAGGCTGATGCGTAGTGTGCGATCACATCCGGGAAGGGATTGGTCGCGCCATAGGCGAATTGCGCCCCGGGACCGATGATGTCAGCCCGGCTCCAATAGCTGCCGACGCCATCGAGCTGATTATATTCGTAATCGAACTGGTAATAGGCGAGCAGGCTGAGCCGGTCCGTCAGGCCCCAGTTCATCGAGGCTTGCGGCGCCGGCAGCAGGATGTCCTTCACCTCGGCGCCCGGGCTGTTGGCGCGTGTCGTCTCGACCGGCCCCTGCGACAGCGAAATATTGCCGAAGAACAGGCTCTCGCCCCAGGCCACCACCTGGTTGCCGATCTTCAGCGTCAGATTGGTGTCGAAGGGATGGAAGGTGCCATAGGCGAAATAGTCGAGCGCGCGGATGCGGCCGCCGTCGGCGATGCGGGTCTGTCCGGTGAAATGGTCCGGCGGCCCCTCGGCCTTGTTGATGCCGTCGGGGAAGGAGACGTCGTTCGAATTGCCGCTGTGATAGACGAAGTCGTAATAGGCGTTGGCGCTGGCCTTGAAGCCGAAATCGCCGTAGCGCAGGTCGGCGTCGAGGAGGGCGGCGAAGGCATCCGTGATCGGATCGCCCTTCTTGAAATTCCGGTTGGTGTCGTCGGTGTTGTAGGTCTTCGGCGTGTGGGTGGAGACGTAATAGGGCTCCAGCAAGGGAGCCTGCGGCACCAGGACGACACGCGGATAATCCGTCTCGGTCGAGAAGGATTTCGGGTTCGGGTCCTCCGCCCTGATGCCGAATTGGTAGCTGGTGGTCAGGCTGACGGAGAGTGTGGCGCCGTCCCCCAGCTCGAAGACTTCCGCCAGCGCGACCCCGCCACCGCCGATCATGGCAGCGACGAGGGCACTCCTCGCCACCAGTTGCGCACCGTCCATCCGGTGGCAGTCCTTGCCGTCTCTACCCATCGTTCCTCGCCCCCTGTCCCGGGGCCGCATGAGCCCCGGCACCGCCTCCCGATTCTGTGATCGGTTGAAACGGTGTTTCCGCGCCGGCGTGCGGCGCGGACGCGAGCGGAATCCCCGCTCAGGAACACAGGTCACCAGGCGGCCCTGCCCCCTACGGCCCGGCGCCGCCGCTTCCGTCGTCGGGCCCGCCTCCGGACCCGGCGCTCAGAGCCAAAAGTCCGTGTTCTCGAGCCCCAGCATGACACCGCCCCAGTTACGGCCGATCGAGTCGGCCTGGTTGGCGGCATGGGCGCGGCCGGTGTGGATGTCGGCCAGGATGCGGGCGAAGGGCAGCTTGTTGAACACCGCGGCCCCGCCGCCCGCCTTGAAGAGGCGCTGAGCGAGGTTCGCGCAACGCTCCGGCACTTCGGCCGACTGGTAGCGATAGCGCAGGCGTTCCGAGATCTCGGTGAATTCGCCGCGGCAGGCCTGTTCGTACATCTGGGTGATGTTGCGGCGGAGCACGAGCCGCATCTCGTCGAGGGCCGAGGTGGTTTCGGCGCAGATCAACTGGGCCGAGCCATCCTCCGCCGTCTTGGCGCCGGTCACCGTGGTGCGCTTGGCGGCATAGCCGACGAAGGCATCCAACATGCCCTGGAGGCCACCGATCGTCGAGGTCGAGACCGCGCGGATGAAGAGTTGGGCAAAGGGCATGCGGTAGAGCGCACTGGTGTTCACCGCATTGCCCGGGCTGTTGCACATCAGCCCGTCCATGAACTTGTGGGTGCGATAGTCCGGGACGAAGGCGTCCTTCACCACGATGTCGTGGCTGCCCGTGCCCCGGAGCCCGAGCGTGTCCCAGGTATCGACGATCTCGTAGTCCTTGCGCGGCAGCAGGAAGGTGCGCATGTCCATGTTGCCCGAACCGGGCTCCACCTCGCCGCCGAGGAAGACCCAGTCGCAATGCTGCGAGCCCGAGGAAAAGCGCCAGCGCCCGTTGAAGACGAAGCCCCCGTCGGCCGGCTGAGCGTTGCCCTGGATCATATAGGTCGAGGAGACCAGGGTGCCCGTGTCGCGGCCCCAGACATCGGCCGCGGCCTGGTCGTCGAACAGCGCGAGCTGCCAGGGATGGACGCCGATCACGCCGTAACACCAGGCGGCCGACATGTCGCCCTCGCCCAGCGTCATGAGGACGTCGTAGAAGACCTGGGGATGCATCTCGTAGCCGCCCCAGCGCTTGGGCTGGAGCACGCGAAACAGGCCGGCGTCCTGCATCGCCGCCACCACCGCGTCGGGCAGCCGGCGCAGGCGCTCGCCCTCCGCCGCCTGTTCCTTCAGGAAGGGAACCAGGGCGCGGGCCCGCGCGCGGATCTCGTCTTCGCTGGGCACGGTGGTGCCGACTTCGCTGCTGCCGTCCATGATCATCCCCGGCTGTCCGTTCCCCCGCCCGCCGTATTCGGTCGAGCTTGTCATTGTTCGGTGATGATGACGGTTTCGCAGATGTCGCGACATCGTCTAACCGGACTAGAGCGAGCAAGCCGAAATCAAATTGTCCGGATATAAAGAATTCACCCCCTTAACCTTCGAAAGGGATGCAAATTTCCGCGTGTTTGCTCAGAAAAAATGGGGGGCTACCGCCAGGAAGACAATCTGCCGGCGGGCAAAGGGATAACGGAGACTTTCTCTTGTCGCGGTGCAGTCGGCGCTCCGCGATGATATAGGCGGTACGGCAGGCCCCAGATCGCCGGCCGGCCTGTCGATCGGCAACCGCGCTATACATTTTTTCGTTTTCTGTAGTATTGTAATGTTTCGAGGAGGGAGCAAATGCGGGCCGACACGGCTACACTGCGCCCTCGCCGTCTCCCGCCCGCCCCAGACCGAAGCCCCATGTCCGCCCTGCCGCAATCGCACAGTTTCAACGAAACCCAGCAGCGCATCCTGGCTGCCGCCATCACTTGCGTGAAGCAATGGGGGGTCGAAAAGACCAGCCTGAACGACATCGCCAAACAGGCGGGCGTGACCCGGCCCACGGTCTATCGCTATTTCGCCAGCCGGAACGAAGTGCTGACCACCGCCCTGATGCAGTCGGCCTATGCCTTGGGCGAGCGCATCATGGCCCATATGGCCGGCATGGCCGAGCCCGTCGAGCGCTATGTCGAGACCATCGTCTTCGCCATCGGGCAGATCCCGAACGAGCCCTATCTCTCGATCGTGATGGGCAGCGATTTCATGTCCTATGTCGCAGCCGATGCGCTGAGCAACCAGGAAGGCTGGGCCCTGTGCCTCGCCCTGATGCGTCAGATCCTCGACGGCCTCGACCTCGCCGACGATGCCCTGCAGGACATTACGGAAGTGACCATCCGCCTCGTGCTGTCGCTTCTGACCACCACCGGCCCACGCAAGCGCAGCCCAGAAGAGTTGCGTCTCCTGCTGCAGCGCTGCCTCGCGCCGATGTTGGAACGGAACGGCGCCCGGGCTTGATCTCGAGCCCTTCCCCGGGGATTCTCGAAGCCGGGAAGACGGCTCCCCGCCCGCCGTCACGCAATGCCCGAGCCAGGTGTCAGCCCGACCATGACCGATCCGATGATCCCCGACCGCCCGAAGGACACGGCGGACCGCCTGGTGCGCCATTTCCGCCAGATCATGGTCTGGCCGGTGCAGCTCATGCCGCTGCACGACCACGGCCCGATCGAAACCCATTGGGAGAAGCTGGCCGGCGCTGATTGCCTCTGGGCGATACTCGACGATGAATTCACCGAAGACTGCGACGCCTTCCACGAACGACACTACGTCGAATTCGTCGCCTTCCTGCCCCATGTCCAGCGCTTCATCTATGGCGAGGGGCGCACGGTCGGCAATCACGGTGGTTACGGCGCCTCGCCCATTCGCGTCTACCGGCGCAAGGACGTCGCCAAGGCGCGCGTGCAGTGCCGGGCCGACGGGCCGACCTTCGTGTTCGAGGTGATCCACGTCGACCTCTGCTTCTTCTATGACGTCGACGTCGCCTTCCTGGTGGTCGAATTCGCCGCCGACGACATTCCGCTGGCTGATGCGGAAGATACGTTGTTCCGCCTGAGCCGCACCTATCCCACCTTCTGGAACGAGGACGGCAGCGCCGTCTATTGCTGCCATCGGGTCGAGTGGCTGGATGCGGCGGGCGAAGTCCTGGCCGCCTCGGACTTCCAGGACCGCCGGCGCTATCTCGATTTCACCTGCATCAACCGCGCCCCCTATATCGCCGCGCATTGGCGCTTTCTGATGCACCCCCTGGTGCTGCACCACTCGGACGAGACCGGGCCGATCCGCTTCCGCCAGCTCGAATATCAGCGTATGCCGGTGATGAGCTATGTCGCCCTGGACGATCCCGCCAGCCTTCAGCGCAGCGACTGGATGCGCCTCGGCCTCGGCACCGCCCCCGGGCCTTCGGGACAGCTCCCCTTCTCACGCCGCTTCATGGCCAATTTCGAGACCCGCTTCTGCCTGGATCGCCATTGGGGTGACGCGGGGGACCATGACGGCACGCCGCTCCGCATCGTGTGCTCGCACCATGCCCTCACCATGGTCGGCAAGGCGAACGACGCCTATTTCAGCGATGCCGAAACCGGCATGTTGAGCCAGTTCCGCCATCAGTATTTCATGATCGCCCTGATCGCCCATCTGCACCGCGCTTCGCTGCTCATGTTCTCCGACCGGCTGGTCACCGCGATCAGCCATCTCGACGTGGGCGACGTCGAATCGGTGAAGAAATTCAAACGCGAGATCCGTGGCATCCGCGAGAATTTCCTGCGCTTCAATCACCGCTACTGGTTCCACGAAGTCTCGAACCAACTGCTCATGCGCGACGTCTTCCGCCAACTGCGCGAACAACTCGAAATCGACCGCCTGTTCTCCGAAGTCCGCGGCGAAGTCGAGGACATGAGCAACTACCTCGATTCCGACAGCGTGCGGCGGCAGTCGAATTCGGTGCTGCGCCTGACCGTGGTCACCATCTTCGGCCTGGTCGGCACGCTGGCGACCGGCTTTTTGGGCATGAACCTGATCGCCGCGGCGGACAAGCCGCTGTGGCTCCAGGTCATTTATTTCATGGCGGTGTTCGTGCCCACCGTCTGCCTGATCGCCTATACGATCACGAAATCCCGCAAGCTCTCGGATTTCGTCGAACTGCTGTCGGACGAACGGATCTCGCTCCGCGATAAACTCCGGGGCATTCGCCCGAAATAGCCGCGAGGCTCAGGACGGGTCGCGCAGCGTCGCGGATTCGTCCGCCAAACGCCGGGCCAGCGGCCCGGCGGCCGGCCCCCAGACGGCTTCCAGGGCAGCCACGCCACCCTTGCTGAAACACCGCCAGGCATCGGCCGCGGGAACATGGCCGAACCAGCCGATGCCCATGGGCGTGCGCGGCGTCCGCAAAACGTCCATCTCCTCGACCAGTCCGTCGCGGACGACGGTGGAACGGCGCACTTCGATCGCAGCCGGGAGATCGCCGGCTGGCAGGAGGTCGGGAAAATCGCGACGCAGACGCCAGAATGGCTCGTCGGCGAAACGCGGTTCGGCCCGGATGAAGTCACGCCCGATTCTGGCCTGGTGCAGGCTGGTTTCTTCCGCTCGCGCCGTCAGGAAGCGGCGGCACAGGTCTTCCGTCTCCGGTCCCGGGCGGGCCGCCAGCGTGCGCCGCACCGCCGCCACCGCGAGCGCGCTCGAGACCGCCCAGAACTGCCCGTGCCCCGAAAGCGGATCCATCGCGGCCAGACAGTCGCCGGCACGGAGCACGCGGAGATCGCCGACCGGCCTCGCCAGGCAGGGCGCCGCCTCGCGTGCCGAGATGTCACCCGCGAGGCCGATGGCGCCGAGATCGGGCATGGCCCGGTGCAGGGCGGCCAAAAGCCGTTCCGACGGAGTCCCCTCGCCTGCGGCGTCCAGCATCACCTGGGCCCAGATCCGCCCGTCCGGCAGGCCGACCAGCCAGACCCAGCCCCCGGCGAAGGCGCGAATGTGCAGGCCCTCCAGCGATGTCCCGGCGGCGACCAGGCCGCATAGCGCCAGGGTGGCCGGTGCGCGCGACACCCAGTCGAGCGCGGTGCGGCCACGCGCATCGATCACCTGTGGGGCGGCGATCCGCCCCCCCTCGGCCAGGACGACGCCCTGCCCATCCGGCCGCCCGGTGCCGCACCGCAGTCGGGCCCCCGCAGCGGCGGCGGCGGCGCGGAGGTGGGCGTCCAGGGCGCCGCGCCAGACCACATATTCGGCATTGGCGGTACCGATGCCGCCCCAGTCCACCCGGCGCGTCAGCGGCCCCTGAATGCCGTCGAAGCCGTCGAGCAGCCCCTCGGCCCGGAGCCAGCGATGCAGCCGAGGGGCGAGCCCTTCGAGGCGCGGATTGCGCCGTTCGGGATCGACCAGCACGACGTCGAGCCCGTCGCGTGCGGCGAGCAGGGCCGAGACGGCCCCCGCAGGTCCACCACCCAACACCACCAGATCGGCCCGGCCGTCCATCGCCGCCTCCGCTGCCTGTTCCAGAGGCAGGGTCCGCCCGGCCACGGGAGGCATTCTTGACATTGCCGGCCAAAGTGAATGCCGGCGGCACCATGCCGCGACTTTGGCCACGAATGTCAGGAACGGCAGGCGGCGGATCGCTTCCCTAAAGGCACGTCACACACGGGGCGGCCCGATCGTCGGGGCCGCCAGTCAGAGGATCGCAACGATGAAGTCTCTCGTCCGTCTCGCCCTGGCAACGGGCTGCGCCCTGGGCGCGCTGACCGCCGCGGTGCCGGCGCTCGCCGCGAGCGGGGCCGAGGTGCTGCAGAACACCTGCATCACCTGCCACACCAAGGCCCCGGACGGCACGGTCGAGCGCATCGATGCCGCGCGCAAGACGCCGGAAGCCTGGGATATGACGGTGGTCCGCATGATGCGTAACCACAAGGTCGAGCTGAGCGACGCCGACCGTCAGGCCGTGGTCAAATATCTGGCCGATACCCGCGGCCTTTCCGTCGCCGAGACCGAGGGCTTCCGCTACATCCTCGAGCGCGAGCCGGTGGCCAGTGACGAAGGCCCCAGCGAGTTGATGACCCAGACCTGCGGCCGTTGCCATTCCTATGCCCGCGTCGCCCTGCAGCGCCGCACGCCCGAGGACTGGAAGCATCTGGTCAATTTCCACCTGGGCCAGTTCCCGACCCTCGAATATCAGGCGCTAGCCCGCGACCGCGACTGGTGGGGCATCGCCCAGGCGGAGATCATCCCCTTCCTGGCCAAGACCTATCCGCTCGGCAGCGCACCGGCGCCCTTCACGGGCGATCCCGCCGGGACTTATGTCCTGGCCGGGCATCAGCCGGCCAAGGGCGATTATGCCGGCACCCTGACCATCACCAAGGCGGGCAGCGAATTCGACGTTAAGATGGTGCTGGCCTTCGCCGACCATACCGCCACCTTCACCGGCAAGGGCCGTCTCTTCGGGGCCGGCGAATGGCGGGCCTCGCTCTCCGACGGCAAGGTGAAGATTCGCCAGGTCTTCGCCTTCGGGGCCGACGGCACCCTGGAAGGCCGCTGGTTCGAGGCGGAGCGGGACGTGATCGGCGGCCGCATCGCCGCGGTCAAGGCGGACGGCGCCGCCCACGCCCTCGCCGCCTTCCCCAGCCGCCTGAAGATCGGCGCGGAAACCACCGTGACGGTCGCCGGCAGCGGCCTTTCCGGCGCCCTCACCTTGCCCGCCGGCGTGACCGGCGAGATCACCGGAAAGAACGAAACCGGCGTCACCCTGAAGCTGAAGGCCACGGCCGCCGGTCCGGTCGAACTGGCCCTGGGCAGCCAGAAGATCGCCCTCGTCGCCTATGAGGCGCCCGACCGCATCTCGATCGTGCCGGAGCTGACCATCGCCCGGATCGGCGACAACGGCAGCCCGATCCCAAAGGTGCCGGCGCAGTTCGAGGCGGAAGGCTGGCTGAACGGGCCGGACGGCAAGCCGGGCACGGCGGACGACATCTCCCTCGGCTATTTCCCGGCGACCTGGGCCACGGCCGACTTCGACGAGGCCGCCGCAGCCATGAAGGATGCCACCTTCGCCGGCTCGATCGACGCCACCGGCCTGTTCACGCCGGCCGCCGCCGGCCCCAACCCCGAGCGGGTGATGTCGACCAACAATGCCGGCAACCTGAAGGTGATCGCCACGGTGACGGAAGGCGGCAAGCAGCTGACCGCGGAGGCGCATCTCTACGCCACCGTGCAGCGTTTCGTCGACCCGCCGATCCGCTGAGGTGGCACCATGAACGCCCTCACCCTCGTCCGCCACAACGCCCATCGCGTCGACGTCGACGGTCACGCCATGCTGATGCATGTGCCGACCACCAGCCTGTTCGAACTGGACGGCGTGGCGCGGGATGTCTTCGATCTCTTCCAGCGCCGGTCGGCGGTCGACGCCGAGGCGATGCGGGCCGAACTCGGCGCCCGCCACGCCCCCGGCACGCTGAGCGATTGCCTGCAGAGTTTCCTTTCGCTCGACATCCTGCGGGATGCCGAGGCGCCGGAGGCACCCGCCCGCATCACCAAGGTCGAGGAGATCCCGCTCTCCACGATCATCCTGAACGTCAACACCGGTTGTAACCTTTCCTGTACCTACTGCTACAAGGAAGACCTGACGACGCCGGCCAAGGGCCGCAAGATGGCCTTCGAGACGGCGCGCGCCTCCTTCGATCTCCTGCTGAAACAGGCGCGCGGCCGGGACCGGGTCAATGTCGTCTTCTTCGGCGGCGAGCCCCTGTCCAACGTCGAGCTGATCCGCGAGGTGGTCGCCTATGCCGAGCCGGTGGCCCGCGCCGCCGGCAAGACGGTCGATTTCTCCCTGACCACCAATGCGACCCTGCTGACCGAGGAGCTGGTGGATTGGTTCGACCAGCACCGCTTCGCCCTCACCGTCTCGATGGATGGGCCGAAGGCGTTGCACGACGTGAACCGCCGCACGGTCGGCGGCAAGGGCACCTACGACGTGGTCGCCCGCAACGTGACCATGCTGCTCGCCCGCTACAAGTCGCGCCCTGTCGGTGCCCGGGTCACCCTGACCCGGGGCGTGGCCGACGTGATGGGCATCCACCGCCACCTGAAGAACGAGCTCGGCTTCGCCGAAGTCGGCTTCGGCCCCGCCACCTCGGGCCCGATCGCCGTCTTCAACCTGGACGCCGAGGCCCTCGGCCAGGTCTTCGAGGACATGAAGGCGCTCGGCCGGCTCTATGTCGAGGCGGCCTGCCGGGGCGAGAACATCGGCTTCTCCAACATGCACCAGCTGCTGACCGACATCGCCCAGGGCACCAAGAAGGCGGTGCCCTGCGGTGCCGGCCTCGGCATGTTGGCGGTCGACGGCGCGGGCGACCTGCACCTGTGCCACCGTTTCGTCGGCTCGAACCAGCCGACCTACGGCAATGTCGAGAGCGGGATCGACGTGCCGAAGCTCGCCGCCTTCATCGAAAAGGCCCAGGACCGCAGCGACTACGGCTGCCGGACCTGCCGCATCCGCTCGATCTGTGCCGGCGGCTGCTACCATGAGAGTTACGCACGGCAAGGCGACGTCTTCGCTCCCGTCTACCACTACTGCGACCTGATGCGCGACTGGGTCGACTTCGGCATCGAAGCCTATGTCCGCATCATGCGCGCCAACCCCGGCTTTTTCCGCACCCAGCTCGAACCCCGGATCACGCGGTCCGGCGCCGCCAAGGAGGTTCTTTCTGCATGAAACATCTGATCCCTGCGAACGCGAAGGCCCAGGCCTTCGTGGAAGCCGAGGCCGAGGGCCGCGCGGAAGAGGTGGTCGCCATGAACGCGCTGGTCGGCTGCACCACGTCCTTCGATCCGGGCTGGGAAGTCGACGCTTTCGGCGGCGTCTCCAACCTGTGCCAACCGATGGAAGCCGATCTCTACGGCTGCGCCGATCCCTGCTGGTGGCCGGCCCAGGTGGCCGACACGCTGAACACCTATCCCGACTGGACCGCCGGTGCCGACAACGTCACCCGCGACTGGCGCAAGCTGCAGTCCGTCTTCCCCGAGACGAAAGGCTGAGTGACATGGCCCGTTCCCTTCTTCTTTCCCTGCTCGCCGCGGGCATCGCGCTGGCCGCCCAGCCGGCGCTGGCGCGCGACTACATCCTGGCGCCGACCCGGCCGAACAAGCTGGTGATCGTCGACACCGAGAAAATGGCGGTCGACAAGGTGATCATCCTCGAAGGCGACGCCGGCCCGGCCCCAGTGGTGCCCGTGGTCGATCCGACCGGCCATTTTGCCTATGTCTCGATCAACAAGACCGAGAGCCTGGTCAAGGTCGACCTCGAGAGCGGCCGCACGGTCGCCCGCGTCGACATGAGCACACCGCAAGAGAGGGTGAAGAACCTCTTCGGACTCGCCCTCTCGCCCGACGGCAAGACGCTGGCCGCCTATCAGTCGGCGGTGAAGACGATGGCGACCCATTTCGAGGTCGAGCCGACCCGCATCACCCTCTACGACGCCGCGACACTGAAGCCGCGCAAGACCTTCGAAGCGCCGCGCCAGGTTACGCTGATCATGTATTCGCTCGACGGCAAGAAGCTCTTCGCCCTCGGCCGGGCCATGTATGTCTTCGACACGGCGAGCGGCAGCAAGATCGACGAATACTCGATCCAGTCCTGGCAGGCCGAGACCTATGCCCAGCCGGACGTGCTCGATGTCTGGAGCCAGTACGAGACCTCGGGCCTCGTGGTGACGCCCTTCTTCACCGCCCTGAAGGCCAAGCCGATGACCGATCCGGAAGCCTTCCGCACCGGCCTCCTCACCCTCGATCTCGCCAGCGGCAAGATGGAGATGAAGGATATCCGGCAGATGGACGTCTTCTATTTCTCGACCGCCGCCAATCCGGCCAAGACGCGGGTCTACGGCGCCTACAACGTGCTGGAGAGCTTCGACCTCGTGGCCAATGCGCCGATCAAGCGGGTGTCGCTGCCGCACTCCTATTATTCGGTCAACGTCTCGTCCGACGGGCGCACGGTCTGGCTCGGCGGCGCGCTCGGCGACCTCGCGGCCTATGACGCCGAAACCCTCGAAAAGAAGGGCCAGGTCGACATGCCGGACGGCGCCGTGATGTCGCTCGCCAGCGTGCGCATCTTCACCCGGCGCTAGCCATGGTCCGGGTCGGCGTGATCGACAGCGGCGGTCCGGCCGACGACCCGCCGGAGGACCGCGCCACGGCGCGGTCCTTCTCGGCGGACGGCGCCATCGCGCCCGCCCTGCCCGACCGGCTGGGCCACGGCAGCGCCGTCGCCGCGATCATCCGCCGTGCCTGCCCGGGCGTCTCCGTCCTGCACGCCCAGGTGTTCGACGACAGGCCGGTGACCTCGGCGCTCAGGGTCGCCGCCGCCCTGCACTGGTTCGCCGCCCTGCCGGAGGCGGCGCGGCCCGATCTCCTGTGCATGAGCCTCGGCCTTGCCGTCGACCGGGGGCCGCTCAAGGCCGCCTGTGCCCCGCTGATCGCACGCGGCATGGTCCTGGTCGCCGCCCATCCGGCCCGGGGCGCGCCCTGCTACCCGGCCGCCTATCCGGGCATCCTGGCGGCGACCGGCGATGCCCGCTGCGCGTGGGACGACGTTTCCCGCCTCGGCCCCGCGCTTTTCGGCGCCTGGTGCAATTCGCCCGAGGACGGCGTGCCGGGCATGGGCGGGGCCAGCATCGGTGCCGCCCGCCTGGCGGGCCATCTGGCCGCGATCAGCAGCGCGCAGGGACGCCTGCGCGGCCTCGGCGAGGCCGTCGCGGCGCTCACCCCCCTGGTCCGCCACAGCGGACCCGAGCGGCGAGGAGCCCATGGCGACTGAAAGCTATCGCGACCGCCTGGGGCGCCGCCTCGCCGCCCTGATCTTCGGCTCCGATGCCGGCTGGATCGCGCCCCTGATGGCGCGAATGCTGCCGGCGTCGGCCCTCGTCCTGGCCAGTTCGTTGACCGCCGCCGCCCTCGGCCTCGCCCTGCCGCTGCTGACCAAGCAAGTGATCGACGCCGGCATCATGGCGCGCGACATGCAGGCGCTGTTCCTCTGGTCCGGTGCCAGTTTCGTGCTGGGGCTCGGCGCGGTCGGCCTGGGGGCCGCCAATTCGCTGCTCCACCTCAGGGCCTCGTCGCACATGTTGGCCGAACTGCGGGCCGGCCTCTTCGCCGCCGCCCTGGCGCGCGATCCGGCCCGGCCCGAATTGCTGCTGGGCGAAGCCATGGCCCGGCTCGACGGCGACTGCGCGGAGATCCAGAGCTTCGCCTTCGACACTTTGATCGTCGCCATCGGGGCGATCTTCCGCTTGGCCGGCGGGCTCGGCCTCATGGTGGCGCTGGACTGGCGCCTCGCCCTGCTGCCCCTGGTGGCGGCGCCGGTCGAACTGGCCTTCCTCGCCCGAGCCCGCCGGCGGAGCCAGGCACTCGCCGAAGCGGTACGTGGCACCAGGGGCGATCTCGCAGCCCTGATGACGGAGTCGCTGGGCGCCCGGCGAACCTTGCGCGCCCTCGGTGCGATCGGTCAGCGCGAAGCCGCTTTCGGCCAAGGCCAGCGGGCGCAGATCACCACCCTGCTGCGCCAGCGACGCTGGAGCGAAACGGTCGGCCGAGCAGTGAGCGGTCGGACGGGTCGAGAACCAAGCGGTCGCCGACGAACTGGTCGATTTCGACCGGCAGACCGAAGAGCCCTTCGAGGAAGGCGGTGAGCCGCGCGGCCGAGCGGCTCCGGGCGGCGAGCAGCCCCGCGAAATGTAGCTTGCTGCCGTCGGACAGGGCATCGTCGTCGCGCCAGGGATCGGCCGCGATGCCGATCTGGGCGCCGACGAAGGCGGCGAAGCGGTCGCTCGCCGGGCGGTCGGCCTGGGCCGCCGGCCGGGCATCCGCCCAGGCGCGATAGAACAATTGGAGAAATCGGTTCTGGATGATGTCGGCGAAACGGGCGAAGGAATCGTCGCCGTCGTTCAGCCAGCGCAGCGCCTCTTCCGTCACCGCCAGGGGCAGCGCCCCCTGCGGGCCGAACAGGCCCATGAAACGCACGATGATACGATGCCGCCCCTGCCCGTCCCGATCCGCCCGGGCCAGGGCGGACGGGGGAAATGCCAGGAAGGGATCTTGGCCGAGGGTCAGGAAGTCCTCCCGCCGGGTGCTGCTATCGCCGATCTTCGGCCGGTCGGGAAAGGCCCGTTCGAGGAAGCGCATGACTTCGTGGAAGTCGAAACGCCACGGTTCCCGTTCCAATTCGGCGACGAAGCCGCTCACAGGAGCCTCCTCGTCCCGGCCCGGGCCGGCCAGCGCCTGACCAGCCCGCGTTCGGTCGAACGGATGACGGTCTCGGTGAAGGTGTTGATCGAGACATAGTCGGCGAAGAACTGGTCCAATACGGCGCCCAGCAGAAAGATTCCGCTGCCCGAAAAGCCCCTCTCGTCGAGCGTCACCGTAATTTCGAGGCCGCGAGCCACCGCCGCCCCGCCGTTGCAGCGGATCCGGCGCACGACCGGCCGCGTCTCGACGCTGCGAATGCCGGCGATCCGCCGCTGCGTCGCGTCGTCGGCGATATCGGCGAAAACCGACATCACTTCGCGGAGCGCATCTCCGCCCCGCCTTCCTGCGCGTTCGGTCAGGCCGAGGTGGTTGAGCGCCAGGAGATTGATCAGACGCCAGGCCAGGACGCCCGAATAGGGTGCCTCACGGCCGCTCCGGAAACGAGCCAGGATCGGCTCGCGCGGCGCGGTCGGTCCGACCAGGCAGCTCACCGCCAGATCCATGTCGTCGACGAACCTGAAATCGACGCCGCCACTGCCGACCGGCAACTGCCCGGCCAGATGACGATTGGTGCAGAGAGCGGTGACCCCCACTTCACCCGGCCCGCCCGCCTTCCCGGACGCCAACGGCGACGTTTTCGAACTGCCGATCGTCGCGATTGCCGAGCGACTTCCTAAGCGCGCCGCGGCAACGGCTCCGGCCGAACCGGTTCTGGCCCGCCGGCCCTATGGCCAACGCTCGGAGCCGGTGTCGGAATTCGCCTTCGAAGAAGACACCGACGGCCACACGGGCAAGAACTATTCCTGGATGAACCTCATCAAGTTCTGCTGCAACGGCAAGCACATTCCGAAGGGCAAGATCATCGTCCGCAAGGCCGGGCAGAACCCGCTCGACTATGTCGTCATCGAGCTGGAGAACATCATCATCTCCAGCATCAGTTCCGGTGCGACCGGCCGCGAGGATCTGCTGGTCGAGCACGTCGGCCTCAATTTCAGCAAGTTCAACTACATCTACACGCCGCAGAACAAGGACGGTTCCGGCGCCGGTGCGATCGAGGCGCCCTGGGACATCGCCAAGAATGCATCGTCGTAGGTTACGGTCGGTGAGGTGACGGCATGGGGGGGCGACCGGCCAATGGGCGCGTTCGTTGCCCGCTCATGGTGGCCTTCCGGGACGCCCATGCGACGAGGGATGCGGGGCTGCCGGCGGGCGGTCGCGGTGGCGGCGGCGCGATCGGCGAACAGGCCTTGCGCGAGGCGATCGGTCGCGATCTCGAGGATCTCCTGAACACGGTCAGTCTCGAGGCGACAGTCGATCTCGCGGATTTCCCCAGGGTCCGCGACTCCATCCTCAATTTCGGGCTGCCGGATCTCGCCCGGCACACGATCGACGAAGCCCGGTTTTCGGAAATCGAAGGCGCCCTGGGTGCGGCCCTGGCACGTTACGAGCCGCGCCTGTCGGCGGGCAGCATCGAAGTGCGGCGGGAGGAGGGCGAGGACCAGGAGGAGAAGAGGGCGGCCCTCCAGGTCCGCTTCCTGGTGGCGGCGGAGATGCGGGCCGAACCCTTCGCCGTGCCGGTCGAATTCATCGCCGACATGCAGCGCGATACCGGCAGGGTGGCCGTCGACCGCGACGGCAAGGCGGGATGGACCGCGCCATGAACCGTGAATTCCTGGACCTCTACGAAAGGGAATTGAAGGTCCTCTTCGAACAGGGCGCCGAATTTTCGAAGGAACATCCGAACATCGCCCGGCGCCTCGGCGAGATCACGGCGGACCGGGCCGATCCGATGATCGGCGGCCTTCTGGAAGGGGCGGCCTTCCTGGCGGCCCGCGTGCAACTGACACTGAAGCAGGAATTTCCGGAATTCACGGCCAACCTGCTGGAACAACTGGTGCCGGGCTATCTCGCTCCGGTGCCGTCGGCCGTCCTTCTCGGCTTCACGCCGCCTTACGGCGATCCGGGCCTGGATGAAGGCAGGACGTTGCCGCGGCACGCATCCGTCGATGCCGCCTACCGCGAACGGCAGCGCGGCACCACCTGCCGTTTCCGCCTGTGCAACGCGTTGACTCTCTGGCCCTTCGAACTGGTGGAAGCGCAATATTTCGTCGCGGCCGGGCAGATCGCCGCATCGGGGATCGCGGCGGGACCCGAGGTCGCCGCCGGGCTCTGCCTGACCCTCGTCCGCCGAACCACCGTACGGCGCGAGGATGAGCCCGAGCCGGGCTCGCCAAAGGCCAGAGACGGCTGGTTCGCCGCCAGCCGCGCCGATCGCCTCGCCTTCCACCTGCTGGGGGCGGAGGCGGACGCCGACGGGCTCTACGAGCAGGTGTTCGCGAACTGCAACGGCATCCATCTGCAGTTCACCGATCCCGGTGGCCACAGCGTGGTCCTGGATCTGCCCCTTTCCAGCCTGGCCCAAATCGGCTTCGACGAGGCCGAGATGATGCTGCCGAACGGCAAACGGGTATTCCGGGGCTTCGACCTGATCAGGGAGTATTTCCATTTTCCCCGGAAGTTCCTGGGCTTCGCGCTGGAAGGTCTGGACGAGGTCCTGCCCAGGGTAGAGGCGCCCGCGGTGAAACTGCTGCTGACCTTCGACCGCTCGGTGTCCCGGCTGGCCGGTGCCGTCCATGCCGGCGCCTTCGCCCTCCACGCGGTCCCGGCGATCAATCTCTTCCGCCGGCCGACCGACCGCATCGCCCTCGATCACGGGCGCCACGAATATCCGATCGTGGCGGACCGCAGCCACCCCGCGGACAACGAGATCCACACGGTCGAAGACGTCTTCGGTTTCCTGGGCGGGAGCGGGCGGAAGGTGAAGCTTCCACCGCTCTATGCCGCCCCGCCGGAAGCCGGGCAACTCTCCTACACGCTTCGTCGGGATGCCAGGATCCGCTCTGCCGAGGAGCGCGAGCTTGGCACCGCATCGGATTACGTCGGCACCGAGGTCTTCCTCTCGCTCGCCGGGGCCGGGCGGGACGCCAAGGCGAAGCGTGCCTTGGCCAATTTGTCCGGCACGAGAAGCGACAGCAGTTCGGTCAGGTCCAGACCGAATAGTGCCTGGGCCTGGCGCGCCAGGATCAAGGCAGGGTTGGCGGGCTCGAATTCGCAATAATAGTCGATGACGGCTCCCAGCCTGCGGCGCGCATCAAGCCAAGAACCGATCGCCGGCCCGTCGGAAACCGGCTCGGTCGCTTCCCCGGCCGCTGCCGCAAGAGATGCTTCGGCCGGTGGCGGAGGCGGCATGTGTAACCCTGCCTGTTCCTGAATGAGTTTGACGATGGCGGCCACGGGTTCGCGAAGCTTGGCCAAATCGACCCTGCCCTTCCCGCCCGAACGGACCGACACGGTGTTCTCGATCTCCGCCGATGCCGCCGCCAACCGCTGCAGACATTCGGCCAACCGCTGAAGCTCCTCGGGATTCGCCTTGGCGAAGGCGGCGGCCAGGGCGGACGGCTGGCCGCCCTCGATCTGCGCCGTCGCCCCTCTCTCGGCCACCCAGGCCTTCCAGGTCACGGCGGTTCCGCGATCGGTCTGGACGAGTGGCAGGTTTTCGAGCGGAATGGCGACATGCGCCCGGTTGTTGACCAGCGTCGTCAGCGTGTTCAGGCGCCGGGTCGGGTCGCCGTTCGGACAGCGGGGATAGACATCGTCCCAATGTTCCTTCAGCAGGCCCGCGATCTGGGCGATCGTGCGCTCGAAAGCATGGACGTCACCACGCAAGATCTGCAGACGGGCCAAGCCGGTGAGCAGGCCGAGATCCCGGCTGTCCTCCAGACGATCCGTGATTCTGGCGATCAGGTCCGCTTCTTTCGTCCCGTTCCGCTGGAAGCCCGCATATCGCTCCGGCAGGTAGGTCTCGATCGCCATCATCAACATGGTGTAGTCGTGATCGGCATCGAGGTCGCGACCGCAGGGCGCCTCGGCGGAGATCGGGGTCGAATAATCCGGCGCTCGGCTCACGCCTCACCTCCCCGACGGTTCGTCGATTGGCCGCGCGACCTCCGGGGCCTCGCCGGTCGCGATCTCGATGCCCCAGTCGACACAGTCGCCCACCAGGTTGCGGCGCGCCTTCACCCCGCGCGTGGCGATGGCCAGCAGGACCGCCGCATTGGCCGCCTTGTGCGTCAGATAGGGCGGACAGGGAACCGGCCCGAAGCCGTCGTTCGTCATGCTGCCGCCCGACCAGGCGGCGGCCAGGGCGGCCCAAGTCGCCGCCAGCCGCCGGTCGGCCCCGCCGGCCAGGGCCAGGGCAGCGCGCCGGCTGGTCTCGTCCTGATGCCGGAGCCAATCTTCCGCCGCCTCGATCAACTTCGCCTCTTCGGCCGACAGACGGGCGCACAATCGTGTAACGCAGCGCGCGCCCCAAAGGACGGCATCGCGGCGCGACAGGAGATGGGCGCAGAACCCAATCGCATCCTCCGGCGTCGCCGACACGGCGAGCGCCTTCAAATAGGCGATCGAAGGCTCGTCCGCCGGTTCCGCACCAATGTCGCCGCGCAGGGTCTCGAACGCCTCGAAGACGTCGAGCGCCGTGGTGAAGCGGATCCGTTTCCTCATCGCCGGATCAGTTGATCTTGACCAGCGCGCCGGTCGCGGTCAGTTCCGCCGATCCGTTCACGGCGGTTTCCATGCCGTCGACCTTGATCTTGGGCGACGAGATCGTGACGCTGGACGCGTCGATCACCACCTTGCTGGCGCCGACCTTGAGGACGATTCTCGTGCCCGCGCTGATTTCGACGGCGTCGCCGACCTCGACGGTCTGGCTGCCACCGATCTCGACATCCTGATTGCCGCTCTCGACCGACAATTTGTCGTCGCCCTTCTTCACCGTGATGCTGCGCGACGCCGCCCCCCTCGCTGTCGCGAAGGCGGCACCGACGTCCCGCGTCTCCCGGCGGCGGACGGTCGCGACGAAATCGCGTTCCGCCCGAAAGTCCACTGTCTCCGCCCCTGCCTTGTCGCCGAAGGCCAATTGATTGAAACCGCCGCCGCCCAGCGACGAATTGCTTTTGAGGCCGGTGGTCGTCTTGTTTTCCGGCAGGCTGTAAGGCAGTGGATTGGTGCCGTTGTAGACGACGCCGGTGACCAGCGGCCGGTCCGGATCGCCCTCCAGGAATTCGACCACGACCTCCTGGCCGATGCGCGGAATCGCCTGCATCCCCCACCCCTTGCCGGCGAGCGACTGGGCGACGCGAACCCGCCGGGAATCGACGCGCTCTCGATCCCAGTGGAATTGCACCAGGATCCGCCCGCGGGAATCGACGTCGATTTCCTCCCCCTTCTTGCCCACCACACGGGCGGTCTGGGGACCACGGACCGCCGGTCGGAAGGCGCTCTGGGGCGAGCGGAACGGCCTGTCCTTGGCCTGGAGTTCCAGCACGCTGTCATAGACGTCGCCGGCATCGTCCGCCCCGCCGACCGAGCCGTAGCTTTCGACCGCTGCCGTATGCCACGTGCGGACGACCAGATAGTCGCGGTTCTCGGCCGCCGTTCCGTGCCCTTCGACCTTCACCAGACCGCCGGGAAAACAACTGATGGCGCTGCCGTAGCCGGTTCGCCGCTGGGCCTGGGCCTGTTCGGATTCGAGCCGGACCTGTGCCAACTGCCGACCCGCGTCCGCTTCGCTGTAGCGCCCGGGATGGTGGTAGATCTCGTAGCTGCCGTCGGCGGCCGACGCATCGACCAGGAGCTTGGCGTTGGGCTGGGCATCGTCGTAATCGTTCAGGACGACACGGTCGCTGCGGAGGCTCGCCTCGACGGTCCAGGAATGAAGATGCTCCTTGTCCTGCCATTCCCGCGTCCGCCGCGGCACGATGCGCAGGCTGTTCGCGCCCGGCACCGGCTTGTGGGCCGAGATGCCGTCCACCAGCACGAGCTTGTGGCGCCCGGCGCCGTGCTCGAAATAGAAATAGATGCCGAATTCCTCCATCAATCGCAGAACGAAGTTGAGGGAGGTCTCCTGGTACTGGACGCAATATTCCAGTTTGTCGTAGTGCCCGGCCAGGTTGAATTCGAAGTCGGCGAATTTCGCCGCCGAAACCACGTCCCTGACGATCTCTTCGACACTCTTCTGCTGGAAGATGCGCGAACCGGAGGTTCGGCCGAGCAGCCAGAGCCAGGGGCGCAGCACGAAACCGAACAGCGGCCACTCGTCCCGAATGCCGAGCCAGCGGACTTCCGTCACGATGCCCGCGAAATGGCGCTTGCCCCCGCCGACCGTCTGGAAGGAGACATGGCAGGGCTTGCCCAACAGGTCGGTCGCATCCAGCCCTTTTTCGGTGCCGAGAGCCTCTATCCGGCAGTCGAACAGCTCGCCCAGGCCTTCGTGGCACTCGAATTTGACGAGAACCAGCTTGTCTTCACCGCGAGGGGTGTGAAACGAGCCGATTCTCTTCTCTTGCACAGGGAGAGGGCGCATTCGCCGCCTATGCTTCTCAAAAATTGCATCGATCACCATCAGACACTAACGGTGGTGATTTTCAAGTGCATATGCACGAAAACGTAAGGGCCGCCTGTCGCGCTGTGGCCACACGATCGCCGGCCCTCTGCGGCTCGGCATTCCCGTAATGCCACAGGTGTCGGCGGCACCTTTCCACCGGAAGGTGGATTGTCGCATTCGACCCGATCTTCGACGCTTTCCTCGTCAACGCCGGCCGCATCTGGCCCGCCTTACATGAGGATGTGACGATGAAAGCTGTTCACCTGCCCTCGACGGCCACCCCGGAGGAAGTCGCCGCCGCCCTTCGCGAGCACGGCTACTGCATCGTCGACAATCTGGTCCCCGAAGCCCTGATGGACCGGATCGACGCCGAAATGGGCCCCTATGTCCGGAGTTCCCTCTACGGCGACGACGGCTTCGTCGGCAAGCTGACCAAGCGGACCGGCGCCATGATCGCCCGTTCCCCGGCGGCCCGGGAACTCATCATGAATCCGACGGCGATCGGCACCGCCGGCAAGTTCCTGGAAAAGGCGACCACCTTCCAGCTCCACCTGACGCAGATCATCAGCGTCTTCCCGGGCTCCAAGGCCCAGCCGATCCACCGCGACCAGGTCGCCTGGGACTTCTTCCCCTTCCCGAAGGACTACGAGGTCCAGTGCAACATCCTCTGGGCCATGACCGATTACACCGAGGAGATGGGCGCGACCCGCGTGGTACCGGGCAGCCACCTGCTGGACGACCGCGAATATACCATCGAGGAATCGATCCCGGCCGAAATGACCCGGGGCTCCGCCCTGTTCTATACCGGCAAGGTCTATCACGGCGCCGGCGAGAACAAGTCCGACAAGATCCGTCAGGCGATCAACATCACCTATGCCGTCGGCTGGGTGCGCCAGGAGGAAAACCAGTATCTGACCACGCCCATCGAGATCGCCAAGACCCTGCCGGAAGACCTGTTGAAGGTCATGGGCTACCAGATGGGCTGCTTCGCCATGGGCTATGTCGGCGACTTCGAGGATCCGATGACCGTCCTGCACCCGCCGCAGGAACGCAAGGTGCTGAACACCGACATCATCAAGAAGAAGGCCGACGAGGCGATGGACGCCAAGAAGCTCTTCACCGACAGCACCGCCGCCTGAAGGAGGGAGCCCATGATCACCAGGACCAATCCAGCCGTCGACTATCTCGGCGCCGACGTCTTCGACGGCCTCGCCTTCTGCCAGTCGGTGCGGGCCGGCGACACCGTCTATTATGCCGGCGTGGCCCCCCTGAAAGGCACGCTGGAGACCCTCGAACTGGTCGGCGCGGGCGACATGGCGGCCCAGTTCGACTATGTCCTCGGCGTCATCGACGCCTGCCTGAAGGCAGACGGGCTCGACCGCAGCAAGCTGGTCACCTGGACCTTCTACACGACCGACATCAAGACCTTCATCGAGGTCATGCCGGGCATCCTCGGTCCCTGGGTCGGCGATCACCGGCCATGCTCCACGACCGTCGAGGTCCGTGCCTTCGTGCATCCCGACCAGTTGGTCGAGGTCACGGCGACCGCCGTCGACGCTTGAGCCGGGAGGCCACCATGATCGCATCCCTGCGGGGCAAGAGCGTCATCGTCACCGGCGGCAGCAAGGGCATCGGCAAGGCGATCGCCCAGCGCTTCGCTGCCGCCGGGGCCAAGGTCCTCGTCGTCTCGCGCAAGCTCGATGAGGCGGGCGCGGTCGCCGAACAGATCGTGGCGGCCGGCGGCACGGCGGCCGGCTTCGCCGCCGATGTCTCGACCCTGGACGGCAACCGGGCCATGGTCGACCGCACGGTCCAACTCTACGGCGGGCTCGACGTTCTCTGCGCCAATGCCGGCATCTATCCGGCGGCCATGATCGAGGACATGACGGTCGAGGACTTCGACACGGTGATCAACACCAACCTGCGCAGTTCCTTCCTCTCGACCGCGGCCGCGGTCAAGGCCATGAAGCTGCGCGGCAAGGGCCGGATCATCATCACGTCGTCGACCACCGGCCCCATCACCGGCTATCCGGGCTGGGCCCATTACGGGGCGTCGAAGGCCGGCCAGCTCGGCTTCATGCGGACCGCCGCGATCGAGCTGGCGCGCTATGGCATCACCGTGAATGCGGTGATCCCCGGCCCGATCATGACCGACGGCCTGGCCGAGCTGCCGCAATCCTTCCTCGACCGGATCAAGTGCGCCGTCCCCTTGAAGCGCTTCGGGGGGGTGGAGGAAGTCGCCAACGGCGTGCTCTTCCTCGCCAGCGACGAGGCATCCTATGTCACCGGCCATGCCCTGGCAGTGGACGGCGGCATGACCCTGCCGGAATTCGAAATGGCCCTGGACGACAGCGCCTCCTTGACCTGAGCGCACGCCCTTCTGTTTCCGGCTTCTGAAAGCCCCGGCCCCGGCCGGGGCTTTCTTTTTGCCCGCCGGCGATCGGCCCGCCCGATCGGCTGGCACGGATATTGCTTTTTCAAACTAATCCAATTTGTAGGGAAAACATCAGGGGGGGGAAACGGGCTCGGCCCGTGGTCGTGGCAACGCCTGTGAGCTGAAAGGAGCTTGTCCCATGCAGATGGCCGATGACTACCTGTCCGCCGCGATTGTCGATGAGAGCGTGCGTTTCGCGGTGTCCTCGCTCGACTGCCCGGCATCCATCTTCTGCTGGATCGACCCCGACAGCCGCATCGACGACTACAGCACCACCGGGGTCAGCCAGCGCCTGATGGACGAATATATGGAGGGGCGATATGTCCACGATCCCCTCAACGTCCACCAGATCTTCGCCGGCGCGAACGACATCCTCTTCCTCGGCCGGGAGCGCCATAACCACCCCGAGGAACATAACCGCCGCCACGATGCCTTCCTCCAGCGCTACGGCGTCCATGACGAGGTGGACTTCATCTTTCGCGACCACGGCAAGCCCTTCGCCCTGCTCGCGATCCTGAACGGCCCCTGTGGCGACTGCTTCTCTTCGCGTCTCGTCAACTGGAACGCGATGAGAAACTACCTGGAATTCAATTTGAAGATGCACCCGAGGGTCCGGCAGGCACGCCAGGACCAGATGCTGACACTCCGCTTCGGATTGACCCCGCGGGAAATCCAGGTGGTCGAGCTGCTCAAGAACGGGGCATCGAATATGGCGATTGCCCAGATAATGGGCATCGGCCTGGCCACGGTGAAAACCTACGTCATCAACATCCTGAACAAGCTCGGCGTGGAAAATCGCGCGGCGATCATCGCCTTCCTCGCGCGGATCCAATTGCCCTGACCGGCCGGGTGGTCAAAAACAGAGCAGGAGCATGTCTTTTTGTGTAATCAACTCAGTTACAAAATACCGGCGACGCCGGCGCTGCGTTCCACCCTAAGGTGGATTGCGGGGGACCTCCCCCGGGCATCACGCTTCCATCCGAAAGTAAACGGGAACGGGAGCCTGCCGGATGACGGCCATGCCACTTGAAGCGGATCCAGGGCCTGACGCGGCCATTGCGCCAGCCCCTGCCCGCTGCCTCGACATCCGCAACCTTTCCAAGCGTTTCGGCGGCGTCTACGCGGTCCGCGGGGTCACGCTACGGTGCGATGCCGGCGAAATCCTCGGCCTCATCGGACCGAACGGCGCGGGCAAGAGCACGCTGATCAACCTGATCACCGGAACGCTCCGGCCCGACACGGGTGACGTTACCATGGACGGCCGCTCCCTGGTCGGGCTGACGGTGCCGCAATGCGCCCGCGCCGGCGTCGGGCGGACCTTCCAGAACATCCGCCTGTTCGCCCATCTGACCGTGCGCCAGAACGTCGAGGTCGCCCATACCACGGCGAGCCGTCACCGGGTCGGCGGGCCGGAGCTTCATTCGATCGACGATCTTCTCGCCCGCATGGGTCTCGGTGCCCTGGCCGACCGCATGGCGACCACCCTGCCCTATGGCCTGCAGCGCCGGCTGGAAATCGCCCGCGCCCTCGCGCTGGCGCCTTCCTACCTGCTGCTGGACGAGCCGGCGGCCGGCATGAACGACAGCGAGTCCGAGCACCTCGTCGATCTGATCCAACAGATCCGCGACGACTTCGGCTGCGGCGTCCTCGTCATCGAACACGATCTTCGCTTCATCCGCCGGGTGTGCGAGCGGGTCGCCGTCCTGCACATGGGCGAGATCCTGACCATCGGCGGGCCGGAGGAAGTGCTGAACGACCCCCGCGTCATCGAAGTCTACATCGGCGGCGGCGAAGACGAGCCGGCCTGATCCCCATCCGACCCCCTTCAGGAGCGTAAGACATGCGTAACGACAGCAAGATTCTGCTCGGCCTCGGTCTCGGTGCCCTGCTGCCCGCCAGCGCCGCCCTGGCGGCCGAGACGATCAAGATCGGTGCGCCGGAATCGATCTCCGGTGACTGGGCGCCCTATACCGCCGCCCATGGCCTGCGCTGCATGGCCGAACTGGTGAACGAACAGGGCGAATACAAGATCGAACTCGACGTGAAGGACAGCAAGTCCGAGCCCCAGCTCGCCATCGCACTGGCCCAGCAGATGCTGGACGAAAAGGTCGTCGCGGTCTCCGGTACGCCGGCCTCCGACAGCCTGATCCCGATCGCGCAGCTCGCCGCCGGTTACGGCGCCATCACCTTCTCGGCCATGAATACGCAGGTCGAGATGTTTGCGACCGGGCTCGAAAATTTCGTAACCACGGCCGTTCCGGACCCGTTCAACGCCGCCGCCACCGCGAAGGTCGCCTACGACAAGGGCGCGCGCAGCGTCGTGCTCTTCGTCTCCGACGCCGCCGGGACCTGGACGCGCGCCCTGCCCGGCTGGTTCGGCGAAGTCTTCGAGAAGCTGGGCGGCAAGGTCATCGGCACGATCGAATATCCGGGTTTCGGCATCACCGACTGGTCGCCCTTCATCTCCAAGCTGAAGGCCATGAACCCGGCGCCGGACGCCATCCACATCTCCTCGGTCAATCCCGATGTCGGCGTCCTCATCCGCCAGCTTCGTGCCGCCGGCCTGAAGACCATGGTGTTCGGTTCGGACGGTTTCGACGACGTCACCCTGGCGAGCGTCGCGGGCGGTGCCGCCAATGTCGACGGCACGGTTTTCTTCGCCGCCCATGGCTACCCGACCCCCGGCGGCGCGCTCGCCAATTTCCAGGCCGAATGCGCCAAGCGCGGCTATGAGATCAACGGCGCCTTCTTCGGCCTCGGCGGCGACGTCGTGAAGCTCCTGGTCGGCGCCGCCAAGGCCGCCGGCTCGACCGATCCCAAGGCGATGCTCGAGGCGATCTATACCAAGGGCCCCTTCGAAATCGTCACCGCGCCGACGGTTTCCTACGACAACCCCTGGCATTACCCGATCAAGGAAGTGCCGGTCATGGGCTTCAAGGACGGCAAGCCGGTGCTGATCTCCGCGACCGTGCCGACCGACGTCCCCCACTTCAAGAAGTGAGGGAGCCGATGCTGGAAATCGAAGGCGCCTGCATCAACTACGGTCCGGTCAGCGCCGTCCGCAACGTCTCGGTCAAAGTCGAGCAGGGCGAGATCGTCGCCCTGCTCGGCCCGAACGGCGCCGGCAAGACGTCCCTGCTCTCGGCGGCGATGGGGTTGCGCCCGCTCGCGGCCGGTGCCGTCCGCTTCAAGGGCGAAGACCTGCGCAAGCTCGACACCGAGAGCCGCGTGCGCAAGGGCCTGACCCTGACCCCGGAAGGCCGCAAGGTCTTCTCCAACCTGACCGTGCTCGAAAACCTCGAACTCGGCGCCGCCACGCGGAAGAAGGGGGCCGAGATCCACGAGGACATGGAGATGTGCTTCGAGCTCTTTCCGATCCTCGCGGAACGGCGGCATCAGACGGGCGGCAGCCTTTCGGGCGGCGAGCAGCAGATGCTGGCGATCGCCCGCGCGCTCATGAGCCGGCCTTCGCTTCTCATGCTGGACGAGCCGTCGCTTGGTCTCGCGCCCCGCATCGTCGGCCAGATCTTCCGCCTGATCCGGGACCTGCGGGACCGCGGCCTCACCATCCTGCTGGTCGAGCAGAACGCCCACGAAGTGCTGCGCTTCGCCGACCGCGCCTATGTCCTGTCGACCGGCGAATGCCGCTATGCCGGACCTGCCGAGCGCCTCCACGACAAGGGCGCGCTGATGCAGGCCTATATCGGCGAACTCGTCGCCTGACGTCCGGAGGACCGCAATGGACTATCTGCTCGAACAGGCGCTGAACGGCTTCAGCATCGGCGCCCAATATTCCCTGCTGGCCCTCGGCCTCGCCATCGTCTTTTCGGTGATGGGCCTGGTCAACTTCGCCCATGGCGAATTCATCGGCGTCGCCGGTTACGCCATGTTCGCCATGGCGGCCATGGGCATCGACAATCCCTGGCTTCTCGTCCTCTTCGCCGTGGTGACCGTGGTCGTCGTCGCCCTCGTCCTGGAACGGGTCGCATTCCGGCCGGTACGGAATGCGCCATCGACGACCGGACTCCTCACCGCCTTCGGCGTCGGCATCGTGCTGCAGAATCTCTTCCTGCTCATGGTCTCGCCCAGGCCGAAGGCGGTCCCTGCCCTCTCCGTCCTGAACAGCACCTTCGAGGTCGGCGGCTATAATTTCACCATTCTCCAGTGCCTCGAGGTCGGCGTGACCTCGGTCGCCATCGCCGCCCTGGTCTGGTTCCTGAAGGGTACGCGCGTCGGCCTCGCCATGCGGGCGGCGGCACTCGACTTCACCACGGTCCGCCTCATGGGCATGCGGGCCAATCGGGTGATCGCCACGGCCTTCGCGATTTCCGGCCTGCTCGCCTCGATCGCGGCGATCTTCTTCATCGCCCGGCGGGGCGCGATCGACCCCTTCATGGGCCTGCTGCCTGTCCTCAAGGCCTTCGTCGCCTGCGTGCTCGGCGGCTTCGGCAGCCTGCCCGGGGCCGTGGTCGGCGGCCTGCTGCTCGGCTTCATCGAAGTGCTGCTCATCGTCCTGCTGCCGGACCGGCTGGGCGGCCTCCGCGACGCCTCCGTGTTCCTGATCGTCGGCGCCATCCTCGTATTCCGGCCCCAGGGCATCCTCGGCCGCAGCATCGAACTGGGAGACAAGACCGCATGAATACGCTCGCCTATGCCGAGGGCCGGCGCGGCCGCGCCATCGCCGTCGATCCCCGTCTCGCCGCCAACCTGCGGGGTGCCTTCTACCTGGCGGCGATCGCCGCCGCCGTCGGCCTGCTGATCATGGCGACCGGCAGCCCCTTCATCGTCCGCCTGATGGCGACGGCCTATATCAACCTGATCGTCGTCGTCGGCCTGCAGATCTTCATGGGCAATGCCAATGTCGTGAACATCGGTCATGCCGGCTTCATGGCGCTCGGCGCCTATTTCACCGCGATCTTCGCGACGCCCGTGATGATCAAGGCGACGCTGATCCCGAATGCGCCCTTCGGCATGTCCGGGGTCGAGGTCGACGCGCTCTATGCCTTCATCATCTCGGTCTGCATGACCACGGTGATCGGGCTGATCAGCGGCCTCGTCCTGGTTCGCCTGGCGGGTATCGCGGCGACCATCCTGACCATCTCGATCCTGGTCATCGTGCAGGGTGTGTTGGTCACCTGGACCGACCTGTTCCGGGGTGCCCAGGCCTTCTTCGGCATCCCCAAGGCGGTGGGCCCCGGGCTGATCATCCTGGCGGCCGTGATCGCCCTGGTCGTCGCCCGCCTGTTCAAGGGATCGCGCGCCGGCGTCCAATTGCGCGCCAGCGCCACCGATCCCCTGGCGGCGGAAGCCATGGGCGTCGACGTGAAGCGCCTGCGCCTGGTCGCCTGGGTGCTGGGCTCCGCCGTGGTGGGCTGCGCGGGCGCCCTCTATGCGCTCTATGCCGGCACCATCAATGCCCGGGCCTTCTATTTCCACACCGCCTTCCTGACCCTGGCGATGTCCATCGTCGGCGGCATGCGCTCGGTGACCGGCTCCATGGTCGGCGTCGCCCTCATCACCGTGCTGCTCGAACTCGTCCGCGTGGTCGAGGGCGGGATCACGGTGTTCGGCGTCGCCTTCCCCGAGATGCTGGGCCTCTCCGGTCTCATGCTCGGCGTCATCATCGTCACCGTCATGTGCTTCCGTCCGGACGGCTTCATGGGCGGCCACGAGATCGAGGAGGCGATCACCGCCATCCGCCAGCATCTCCGCAAGGGTAAGGCGGAGGGCTGAGATGCTGAAGGACAAGACCGCCCTGGTCACCGGGGCGGGACGCGGCATCGGCCGGGGCATCGCCAAACATCTGGCGAGCCTCGGCGCCAGGCTGGTGCTGGTGAGCCGGAGCCTCCGCGAACTCGAGACCCTGGCGGCCGAGATCGAGGCCGCGGGCGGCAGCGTCCGCTGCGTGACCGGCAGCGTCTCCGACCCCGCCTCGGTCGAAGCCGTGGTCGAGGCGGCCCATGCCGCCTTCGGCCGGCTCGACATCCTGGTCAACAACGCCGGCATCGTCGAGGAGGCCGAATTCCTCGACATCACGGTGGAGAGCTGGCAGCGGGTGATCGGCACCAATCTGACCGGCACCTTCCTGATGACGCAACGCGCGGCAAGGCGCATGAAGGACCAGGGCGGCGGCTCCATCGTCAACATCGCCTCGATCGACGCCCATGGTTACGACGGGCCGCAGGCCTCCTATGTCGCCTCCAAGGCGGGCATCGTCGGCCTGACCAAGGACGCGGCCAAGTCCCTCGCCTGCTTCGGCATCAGGGTGAACACGGTCAGCCCCGGCTGGGTGCGGACCAAGATGATCGAGGACTTCCTGAGCCCGGAACAGCTCGATTACATGCTCCACCGCTTCGAGCGCGTGCCCCTGCGCCGCCTGATCGAAGTGCCGGAAGTCGCGGCCGCGGTCGCCTTCCTGGCCTCGGACGCCGCCTCCGGCATCACGGGGATCGACATTCCGGTCGACGGCGGCACGCTCGCCACCCTCGGCGTCTACGAATCCCTGCCCGCCTGAGCGGCCCCTATGATCGAGGAACAGTGAGATGCTGGCACCATTGACCGGGCGGAGCGTCGTCGTCACCGGGGCGAGCAAGGGGATCGGCCGGGGCATCGCGCTTCGTTTCGGCGCGGTCGGGGCCAAGGTCCTCGTCGTCTCCCGCAAGATCGACGAGGCGGAAGCCGTCGCCGCGGAAATCGCTGCGGCCGGCGGCACCGCCAAGGGTTTCGCCGCCGACGTCTCCTCCGCCCCGGACATGCAGGCGATGGCCGAAGCGGCGGTCACCGCCCATGGCGGGATCGACATTCTCTGCGCCAATGCAGGCATCTTCCCGACCGTCTCCCTGGCGGACATGACCGTGGGCGACTACGCGCGGGTGATGGACACCAATGTGAAGGGGACCTTCCTGGCCGTCACCGCCTCCCTGCCGGTCATGAAGGCCAGCCGGAACGGGCGCATCGTGCTGACCTCGTCGATCACCGGGCCGATCACCGGTGTTCCCTTCATGACCGCTTACGCCGCCTCCAAGGCGGCCCAGCTCGGCTTCATGCGTGCCGCCGCCCTCGAACTGGCGCCCTGGCGGATCACGGTGAACGCCGTCCTGCCCGGTAATATCGCCACCGAAGGACTGGCCGGCCTCGGCCCCGAGCACGTGAAACAGATGGAGGCTTCGGTGCCGCTCCGCCGGTTGGGCAGCGTCCTCGACATCGCCAATGCCGCCCTCTTCCTGGCCTCCGACGAAGCCGCCTATATCACCGCCCAGTCGATCGTGGTCGACGGCGGCCAGATCCTGCCCGAAGGCGGCCTGATGGCCCCCGAACTGAACCCGCCGGCCGCCTGAACGGCGGACGGCGTCCGCGCCAGGGACGGCTGGCCCCTTATCCTTTGAGCGATTTGGTGGGCCCGGCAGGACTCGAACCTGCAACCAGACCGTTATGAGCGGCCGGCTCTAACCATTGAGCTACAGGCCCCACCGGAAGACACCCCGCGGTGCGGGGCGTCACAATTAACAGGCGAGGCCGCCTGTGCCAACTATTCGACGCGGGAGAATTCGCCACTCGTCTTGTCCAGCCATTCGAGCCGGCCGTCGAAGACGCGGAAGCGGGCGCCTTCCAGCGTGAGATGGCCGGCCGCCACGGCCTGGGCCACGAAGGGGAAGGTCATCAGGCGGTCGAGGGAGAGGCGGATCGATTCGAATTCGAGGCGATCGCGGGACACCGGGTCTTCAGGATCGAGATGTTCCAGCCGCGCCTTGGCCGGCTCGATCAACCCGATCCATTTGCCGAGATATTCGGAATCGCCCAGCGGGTCGCCGATCAGCGACGCCTTGATGCCCCCGCAATCACCGTGGCCGAGCACCAGGATCATGTCGACCTTGAGCACCCGGACGGCGAATTCGAGCGCCGCCGAGGTACCGTGCTGGCCCTCGCCCTGCTCGCGCGGCGGCACCAGGTTGGCGACGTTGCGCACGACGAAGATCTCGCCCGGCTGGGCGTCGAAGATCACCGCCGGGTCCACCCGGCTGTCCGAACAGGCGATCACCAGGGTGGGCGGCTTCTGCCCGTGGCGCGACAATTCGCGGTAGATGTCCCGATATTCCGGCCAGTGGCCGGCACGAAACCGCCTGTAGCCGTCGATCAACTGCCGCACTGCGCCTCCTTGCCGGATCCCCCGGCTATTCCCGCCGGGACGATGCCGCGATGCAGCACGCCTGTCTACTGTCGTTTGATCGAAGATGAACCGGACGGTCGCCCCTTGAGGGGCAACCGTCCAGGTTGCAAGGATCAGTTGTCGAGGAAGCTGCGCAGCTTGCGGCTGCGGCTCGGGTGCTTCAGCTTGCGCAGCGCCTTGGCTTCGATCTGGCGGATGCGCTCGCGCGTGACAGAGAACTGTTGGCCGACTTCTTCGAGCGTGTGGTCGGTGTTCATGCCGATGCCGAAGCGCATACGCAGCACGCGCTCCTCGCGGGGGGTCAGGCTGGCGAGAACCCGCGTGGTGGTTTCCCGCAGGTTCGACTGGATCGCGGCGTCGAGCGGCAGGACCGCGTTCTTGTCCTCGATGAAATCGCCGAGATGGCTGTCTTCCTCGTCGCCGATCGGGGTTTCGAGGGAGATCGGCTCCTTGGCGATCTTCAGGACCTTGCGCACCTTCTCGAGCGGCATGCCGAGCTTTTCCGCCAGTTCCTCCGGCGTCGGCTCGCGCCCGATCTCATGCAGCATCTGGCGCGACGTGCGCACCAGCTTGTTGATCGTCTCGATCATGTGCACGGGAATGCGGATGGTGCGGGCCTGGTCGGCGATCGAGCGGGTGATCGCCTGGCGGATCCACCAGGTGGCATAGGTCGAGAACTTGTAGCCGCGACGGTATTCGAACTTATCGACCGCCTTCATCAGGCCGATGTTGCCCTCCTGGATCAGGTCCAGGAACTGCAGGCCGCGGTTCGTATATTTCTTGGCGATCGAGATCACCAGGCGGAGGTTGGCCTCGACCATTTCCTTCTTGGCCTGGCGGGCCTCACGCTCGCCCTTCTGGACCGTCGTCACGATGCGGCGGAACTCGGGGATGGTCAGGCCGGCTTCGGTCGCCGTGCCGGCGATCTGGCCGCGCAGCTTGTCGATCTCTTCCGCCTGCTCGCGGGCAAAGTCCTTCCAGCCCCGGCCCGGCAGACTGCCGACCTTTTCGAGCCAGTTGGGTGCCAGCTCGTGGGTGATGTAATGTTCGAGGAAGCTCTCGCGGCTGACCTTGTGCTTCTCGGCGAGGCGCAGCAGCCGGCCTTCGAGGCCGATCAGACGGCGGTTCATGCCGTAGAGTTGGTCGACCAGCGCCTCGATCCGCCCGTTGTTCAGGTGGACCGACTTCATCAGCTCGACCAGTTCGGCCTTCAGCTTCTGGAAGCGCTTCTCGGCGGTGGCCTGGGGTTCTTCGCCGTCGCGCATGGCCGCGACCAGGCGGCTTTCCTGCAGCTTGGCGTATTTCTTGTGGGCGGTGGCGATCTTGTCGAAGATCTCCAGCACCACGGGCTGCAGCGCCTGTTCCATGGCGGCGAGGGAGATGCCGCCGTCGTCCTCGTCCTCGTCCTCGACGGCGCCCAGGACCTCGGCTTCGGCCTCTTCGGCCACGGCCGGCTCGGTGCCTTCGACGGCGCCGAGTTCGTCAGCACCGCCATTGCCCTCGCCCGGGCCGGCGCCGTAAGTGGCGTCGAGGTCGATCACGTCGCGCAGCAGGACCTTGCCGGCCAGCAGCTCGTCGCGCCAGCCGATCATGGCCTGGAAGGTCAGCGGGCTTTCGCACAGCCCGTCGATCATGGTCTCGCGGCCGGCCTCGATCCGCTTGGCGATGGCGATTTCGCCTTCGCGCGAGAGCAGTTCGACCGAGCCCATCTCGCGCAGATACATGCGCACGGGGTCGTCGGTGCGGTCCAGCTCCTCGGCGCCCGAGGTCTGGAAGCCGGGGCCTTCCTCCTCGTCTTCCTTGGCGCCGGCGCGCTCGGCGTCCTCGTTCTCTTCGCCGTCGATGACGTTGATGCCCATCTCGGAGAGCATCGCCATGATGTCTTCGATCTGTTCAGACGACACCTGCTCCTGCGGCAGGACGGCGTTGATCTCGTCATAGGTGACGTAACCGCGCTCCTTGGCGCGGGCGATCATCCGCTTAACGGCTTGGCCCGTGGTATCGAGCAGCGGGCCGTCCGCGGTTTCCTCGCGGGCTTCCTCGTTGTTAGAAGCCTCAGCGTTCTTGCTTGCCATGCTCAGCCCCTTGGGATACGCGCCGCCACCCGCGGGCAGTCCCGCAACGTCATGTCATGCCGAAAACCCGCCATCCTGCCCGGTCTCACCGACCTGGGACACGATGCGGGTCAATTCTCGTCCAATCGCCTGGATGCGCCGCAGGCCGGCTTCCGTCGGCGAAGCTTCGTAACTCGCCTGTGCTTCGTTCAGCTCCGCCGTCAAATCCGTCTGCCTGCGGTGCAGGGCCAAAACGTGCCGCCAACCCTCTTCGACCTGGTCGATGGCCTCCCCTTCGCGGGCCATGCCGTGCAGCCGCAGGAAGGGATCATCTTCGAGGTGGGCAATCGTCTCGGCCAATCCCGCATCCGCTAAGTGGCCTTTGACCTGCTCACTGTCAAGGCCCGGCACATCAAAAGACATGCTTAAAAGGGCGGATCGCAGCCTGTCAAGCGACTCGGACAGGAAATGGAGCTGCCCCAGCTCCTCGGCCACCTTGGGCAGGAGGCTCGGATGCTGGACGACGGTCAGCAGCAGCAACCCCTCGGAACGGGCCGCCCCGGCGTTCTGGCCTTGCGCCAGCCGGCTGGAGCGGAGCGTCCGCCCCGCCCCGGCCTTCACCGGCGGGCCGCCGAAGCCGGGCCGCCAGGGCGCCCTCGGCCCCCGTGGCGGTGCGGCCGGCCGCTGGGGCCGGAGGCTGTCCATCAGGTTGCGCACCCGGCCGCGCAATTCTTCGCGGTAATGGGCCTGGATGCGGGCGTCGCCGATCTCGCGCACGACCTGGCCGACGCGGGCTTCGAAGGCAGCGCGGCGTTCGGGCGTGGCGAGGTCTGCGGCCGCCACTTCCCGCGCCCAGAGGAACTCAACCAAGGGGATCGCCTTGTCGAGCTGTGCCTTCATCGCGGCCGGGCCGTCGCGGCGGATCAACTCGTCGGGGTCGAGCTTGTCGGGCAGGGTGAGGAAGCGGAGCGAATGGCCGGGTTTCAGCATCGGCAGCGCCCGGTCGAGCGCCCGGCTGGCCGCCCGCTGGCCCGCATTGTCGCCGTCGAAACAGAGGACCGGCTCCGGCGCCAGGCGCCACAGGGCTTCGATCTGCGCTTCGGTCAGGGCGGTGCCCAGGGGGGCGACGGCTTCCGCGATGCCCGCCTGATCGAGGGCGATCACGTCCATATAGCCTTCGCAGACGACGACGCGGCCCGCCTTGTGCGCCGCCTCGCGCGCCAGGCTCAGGTTGAACAGGGTCTCGCCCTTGTGGAAGAGCGGCGTGTCCGGCGAGTTCAGATATTTCGGCTCGCCGTCGCCCATGGTGCGGGCGCCGAAGGCGATGACCTTGCCGCGCGGGTCGCGAATCGGAAAGGTCACCCGGTCGCGGAAATAGTCGTAAGGGCTCCGCCCGTCATCCGGCCGGCGGATCAGGCCCGCCTCGACCAGCAGGTCCGGCGGAAAGCCGCGGGCGACCAGCGCATCCATCATCTGGGTGTGGCCGCCGGGGGCATAGCCCAGGCGGTGGCGGGCAATCGTTGCGGCACTCAGGCCGCGGCGTTCGAAATAGGCGCGCCCCCCCGCCCCGGCGGCGGTCTTGAGCTGGGCCTCGTACCAGGCGCAGGCGGTTTCCAATGCCTCGTGCAGGCCCTGGCGCTTCTCCGCCTGCTGCTTGGCTTCGGGATTGGGCGCCGGCAGGGCGACGCCGGCTTCCGCCGCCAGCTTTTCCAGTGCTTCGCGGAAGCCCAGATTCTCCGTCTTCTGGACGAAGGTGAAAATGTCGCCCTTCTCGCCGCAGCCGAAGCAGTAATAGGCCCCGCGATCGTCCATCACGTGGAAGGACGGCGTCTTCTCACCGTGGAAGGGGCAGAGGGCCATGAAATCGCCCCGCCCCTTGCGCATGATCTTGGTGCGCCGGCCCACGATGGTGGACAGGAGAAGGCGGGACTTGATCTCGTCTGTGACGTCGTCGGCCATCGGTACTCGGCTGGTGATAGGCCGACGATCTAACCCCGGCGCTCGACCCGGGACAAGCTCAGTGCGTCGGACTGGCCACGACCTCGACAGTGACGTCGATCTGTCGGCCCACCCATTCCGCCTTGGGGTCGGACTGCGCCCCCATGCCGAACGCCAGGCGATCGAGATGCAGGCTCGCCTTGGCGGTGACCGGGGGCTTGGCGAAGTCGGTCAGGGTGAAGGGAAGGCTCACCTCGCGGCTCTGGCCCCGAATCGTCAGCGTGCCGGTCGCGACGTAGCCACCGCCCTCACCCGCCGCGATCTTGCTCGAGGTGAAGCTGGCGCTCGGGAAATCCTTCACGTCGAACCAGTCGGGCTGCGGCAGCGTGCCGTCGCGAAGGGCGTCGCCGGTGGCGGCGGAACCCGTGTCGAAGCTGACGGCGAGATGGCTCGCCCCGAGATCGGCGGGATCGAAGACGATTTCCGCCTGCCAGGCGCCGAATTTGCCGGTGAAGACTTCCCCCGCATGGGTGCCGGAAAAGCCGACCGTGCTCTTGCCGTAGTCGACCGCATAGGTGGCGGCAGCGGCCGGCGCGGCGAGGCCGAGCAGAAGGCCGAAGCCGGCGGCGAATCGGATCATCATCTTTCCTGTCCCCTGCCCCACCACATGCGGGCGAGAATATTCTCCCGGTCGACGACCAGGTGCTTCGCGACCGCGGCGACATGGACCGCGATCAGGCCGGCAAAACCCAGCGTCAGCCAGAAATGCACCGACTTCGCCGCCCCCTCGACTCCGGCATCGGGGCCGAGGCCCGGCAGATGGGGCCATTGGAACCAACCGAAGACGATGGTCGGGATGCCGATCACATTGGCCGAGACCATGACCCAGCCGCTGAGCGGCACCGCCAGCATGAAGAAATAGAGGGCGAGATGCCCCGCCCTGGCCGCCACCGCCTCCAGCCCGGCGATCGAAGCCGGCAAGGCCGGCGGCCGCACCAGCAGGCGAAGCCCGAGGCGCAGCAAGGCCGCGAGCAGCAGGAGGACGCCCAGCGACTTGTGCCACTGGTACATCTTGAATTTCAGCGCGGGCGCCAGATCGCCGAAGACCATGGCGGTGCCGGACGCCAGCATCAGCAGGAAGGCCGCCGCCATCACCCAATGCAGGACGATGGCGGGGCTGTGATAGCGCCCGGCCGGCACGGCCATCTCAGGGCGCCCCATCTCAGGGCGCCTTAGGGAATTCGCCTTCGATGAAGACCTGTACGTCGTCGCCGATCGCCGGCACGAAGGTGCTCAGGCCCCAATCGGAGCGCTTCAAGGTACCGATCGCGGAAAAGCCCATCTCGGGGAAGCCCGCCATCGGGTGCTTGGCATAGGCGCCGTTGAAGGTGACGTCGAGCACCACGGGCTTGGTCACGCCCAGCATGGTGAGGTCGCCGGTCATGCGTCCCTGGTTCTCGCCCGTCACCTCGATTTTGGTCGAGACGAAGGTGACGGCCGGAAATTTGCCGGCATTGAACCATTTCTCGCCGGTCGAGAGTTCCTTGTCGAAATCGATCTTGTCGGGATTCGGGAAGGCGGTGTGGATCGAGGTCGGATCGACGCTCGCGGTCACCTTGCTCTTCTCGATGTTCTTGGGATCGAACTCGATCTTGGCATCGAACCGTTCGAAACGGGCCGTATAGTTCGACAGGCCGAAGTGATTGACCTTGAAGGTCAGGCTGCCGTGGCTGAGGTCCAGGACATAGGTCCCGGCCGGCATTGCCGCGGCCGGCGTCGTGGCCTGGGCGAAGGCGGTGGCGCCCAGGGGCGCTGCGGCCAGGACGGCGGCCAGAATGACGGCAGGTTTCATCGGCGATCCCCTCGAAGCACGGTTCACCCGAGGCTGCGCCCGGCTCCCTCCCGGAAAAACCGCGAGATGGTGAAGGGTTCGTTTCGCCGACGTGAACAATCGCCGATGGAACACATCAATGTGTCTAAATCTTGGCGTAATTGCCGGGCGGCCAGTGGAAATGCCGCCCGGCGGAATCGTCAGCCGAGGGCGGCCTTCACCAGGGGGCTCGCCTTGGCGAAATCCATCACGCCGCCGTGGCGCTCGCGCAGCGCCGCCATGACCTTGCCCATGTCCTTCATGCCGGCGGCGCCGATCTCGGCCACCACGGCGGCGATCGCGGCCTTGGTCTCGGCCTCGTCCATCTGCTTCGGCAGGAAGGCTTCGATCACGCCGATCTCGGCCTGTTCCTTGGCCGCCAGTTCCGGCCGCCCGCCCTTTTCATAGGCTTCGATCGAATCGCGTCGCTGCTTGATCAGTTTCTGCAGTACGTTGACGATATCGGCCTCGCCGACGCCGGCATCCGGCCCGTCGGTACGGGCGGCGATGTCACGGTCCTTGATGGCGGCCAGGATCATGCGGATCGTGGTGACCCGCGGCATGTCCTTGGCCCGCATGGCTTCTTTCAGCGCTTCGTTCAGGCGATCGCGCAACATCCTTACGTCCTCCAGTTCCCAAGGCCCGGCACATTAGCGTGTCTGTCATGCAGTGACCATAAGCCGTTGACGAAAATAGCGAATTCAAAAACCGCGCATGACTTGACGGCGCCGGGCCGCGCCATTAAGGTCCGCCAAATTTGACCGGCGGGCACCCCCCGCCGCGGAGTTTCCCGATGTCGACGACGCCAGACACCATGCCCCCGCAGCCAGAGCGGGGCGGCATTCCTGACGACGCGCGCCTGACGACCGACCAGGTCGCCGGCGCCAAACCGACCGGCGTTCTCGTGCTGGCCGATGGTTCGGTCCTCTGGGGCCGAGGCCTGGGTGCCACCGGTGACGCTGTCGGCGAGGTATGCTTCAACACATCGATGACCGGCTACCAGGAGATCCTGACCGATCCTTCCTATGCCGGACAGATCATCACCTTCACCTTCCCCCATATCGGCAATGTGGGCACCAATTTCGAGGATATCGAGTCGGTCGGCAATGCCGCCCGCGGCCTCGTGCTCCGTGCCGACATCACCGAGCCGAGCAACTGGCGTGCCGCGAGCCACCTCGACGGCTGGCTGCTGCGCCGCGGCCTCATGGGCCTCGCCGGGGTCGACACCCGCCGCCTGACCCGGCTGATCCGGGCCGGCGTGCCGAACGGCGTGATCGCCCATGCCCCCGACGGCAAGTTCGACCTCGACGCCCTGAAGGCCAAGGCGAAAGGCTTCCCCGGCCTCGAAGGGCTCGACCTCGCCAAGGACGTGTTCTGCCGCCAGTCCTACGAGTGGGACGAGACGCTGTGGAGCCTCGGCAAGGGCTATGGCCGGCAAGTGGCGCCGCAATTCCACATCGTGGCGATCGACTACGGCGTGAAACGGAACATCCTGCGCTGCCTCGCCGCGACCGGTGCCCGCGTCACCGTGGTCCCCGGCGACACCTCGGCCGAGGCGATCCTGAAGCTCGCCCCCGACGGCGTCTTCCTGTCGAACGGCCCGGGCGATCCGGCGGCGACCGGCGAATATGCCGTTCCCGTGATCCGCAAGCTGATCGATACCGGCAAGCCGGTGTTCGGCATCTGCCTGGGTCACCAGATGCTGGCCCTGGCGCTGGGCGCCAAGACCACCAAGATGAAGCAGGGCCACCGCGGTGCCAATCACCCGGTGAAGGACCTGACCACCGGCAAGGTCGAAATCACCAGCCAGAACCACGGCTTCGTCGTGCTGCCCGAAACCCTGCCGAACAACGCGGAACAGACCCATGTCTCGCTCTTCGACGGCACCAACGAAGGCCTGCGAATGCTCGATCGCCCGGTGTTCTCCGTCCAGTACCACCCCGAGGCCTCGCCCGGGCCGGAGGACAGCCACTATCTGTTCGACCGGTTCATCGACCTGGTGAAGTCCCATGCCTAAGCGCACCGACATTTCCTCGATCATGATCATCGGCGCCGGCCCGATCGTGATCGGCCAGGCCTGCGAGTTCGACTATTCGGGCACCCAGGCCTGCAAGGCGCTGAAGGACGAGGGTTACCGGGTCGTCCTGGTGAACTCGAACCCGGCCACCATCATGACCGACCCCGGGCTCGCCGACGCCACCTATGTCGAGCCGATCACGCCCGAGATCGTCGCCAAGATCATCGAGAAGGAACGGCCCGACGCCCTGCTGCCCACCATGGGCGGGCAGACCGCGCTGAATACCGCGATGGCCCTGGCCGACGACGGCACCCTGGCGAAATATGGCGTCGAGCTGATCGGCGCCAACCGCGAAGCGATCGAAAAGGCCGAGGACCGCCTGCGCTTCCGCGAGGCCATGGACAAGCTGGGCCTCGAGAGCCCGAAGTCCCGCGTCGCCCATTCGATGCCGGAGGCGATGGAAGCCTTCGCCGAGATCGGCCTGCCGGCCGTGATCCGGCCGAGCTTCACGCTGGGCGGCACCGGCGGCGGCATCGCCTATACGCGCGAGGAATTCGAGCGGATCGTGACCTCCGGTCTCGACGCATCGCCCACCACCGAAGTGCTGATCGAAGAATCGGTCGCCGGCTGGAAGGAATATGAGATGGAGGTCGTCCGCGACAAGGCGGACAATGCCATCATCATCTGCTCGATCGAGAACATCGACCCGATGGGCATCCATACGGGCGATTCGATCACGGTCGCGCCTGCGCTGACGCTGACCGACAAAGAATATCAGATCATGCGCAACGCCTCGATCGCGGTGCTGCGCGAAATCGGGGTGGAGACCGGCGGCTCCAACGTGCAGTTCGCGATCAGCCCCGAAAACGGCCGCATGGTCGTGATCGAGATGAATCCGCGCGTCTCGCGTTCTTCCGCCCTGGCATCGAAGGCGACCGGTTTCCCGATCGCCAAGGTCGCCGCTAAGCTCGCCATCGGTTACACGCTGGACGAGCTGATGAACGATATCACCGGGGTTACCCCGGCATCGTTCGAGCCGACCATCGACTACGTCGTCACCAAGATCCCCCGCTTCACCTTCGAGAAGTTCAAGGGCGCCGAGGCGCTGCTCACGACCGCGATGAAGTCGGTCGGCGAAGTGATGGCGATCGGCCGGACCTTCCAGGAATCGGTGCAGAAGGCGCTCCGCTCGATGGAGACCGGGCTGTCGGGCTTCGATCCGGTGGCCCGCCTGCACGGCGACCGCGACCTGATCGAGGTCGAACTGGGCAAGCCGGTGCCCGACCGCCTGGTCGTGGTGGCCGACGGCTTCCGCGCCGGCCTCACGGTCGAGGAAATCGCCGAGATCACCAAGATGGACCCCTGGTTCCTGCGCCAGGTCGAAGAGATCGTGATCGAGGAACGGCGCGTCACGGACGGCGGCCTGCCGAAGACCGCGGCCGGCTGGCGCCGCCTGAAGGCCATGGGCTTTTCCGACAAACGCCTGGCCGCCCTCGGCAGCACGACCGAAAAGGCGGTGCGCGCCGCGCGCCAGGCCGCCGGCGTGCGCCCGGTGTTCAAGCGGATCGACACCTGTGCGGCCGAATTCGACAGCCGCACGCCCTATATGTATTCGACCTATGAATCGGCCGAATTCGGCGCCCCCGAATGCGAGGCGCAGCCGACAGACGCCAAGAAGGTCGTCATCCTGGGCGGCGGGCCGAACCGCATCGGCCAGGGCATCGAGTTCGACTATTGCTGCGTCCATGCCTGCTACGCGCTGACCGAGGCGGGCTATGAGACCATCATGGTCAACTGCAACCCGGAGACCGTGTCGACCGACTACGACACGTCGGACCGCCTCTATTTCGAGCCGCTGACCGCCGAAGACGTGCTCGAACTGATCGAGACGGAAAAGCAGAACGGCACCCTGCACGGCGTCATCGTGCAGTTCGGCGGCCAGACGCCGCTGAAGCTCTCCAAGGCGCTGGAAGAGGCCGGCGTGCCGATCCTCGGCACTTCGCCCGATGCGATCGACATGGCCGAGGACCGCGAGCGTTTCCAGGTCCTGCTCCAGGATCTGGGCCTGCGCCAGCCGAACAACGGCATCGCCACCTCGATCGAGGAAGCCCGTGCCGTGGTCGAGCGGATCGGCTTCCCCGTCGTCATCCGTCCGTCCTATGTGCTGGGCGGCCGGGCGATGGAGATCGTGCGGGACATCCCGGGTCTCAACCGCTACATGACCGAGGCCGTGGTGGTCTCGGGCGACAATCCGGTGCTGATCGACGGCTACCTGAACAAGGCGACCGAGGTCGACGTCGACGCCCTGGCAGACGGCGAGACCGTCTATGTCGCCGGCATCATGGAGCATATCGAAGAGGCCGGTATCCATTCGGGCGACAGCGCCTGCTCCCTGCCGCCCTACTCGCTCTCGGAAGCCACCATCGCCGAGCTCCGCCGCCAGACCGAGGTGATGGCCAAGGCGCTCGGCGTCGTCGGCCTGATGAACGTACAGTTCGCCATCCAGGGCGAGGACATCTATGTCCTCGAGGTGAACCCCCGCGCCTCGCGCACCGTGCCCTTCGTCGCCAAGGCGGTCGGCGTGGCCGTGGCCAAGATCGCCGCCCGCGTCATGGCGGGCGAGAAGCTGGCGAGCTTCGGCCTCAAATGGAAGAAGCTCGACCATGTCGCGGTGAAGGAATCGGTCTTCCCCTTCGCCCGTTTCCCCGGCGTCGACATCCTGCTCGGCCCCGAGATGAAATCGACCGGCGAGGTGATGGGCCTCGATCGCACCTTCGAACTGGCCTTCGCCAAGTCGCAGCTCGCCTCGGGCACGCGGCTGCCGCAGGCGGGCCAGGTCTTCATCTCGGTCCGCAATGCCGACAAGGACGCCCTGCTGGAGCCGGCGCGGGAACTGGTCGCTCTCGGCTTCGAGATCGTCGCGACGCGCGGCACCGCCGGCTTCCTCGAAGAGAACGGCGTGCCGGCGAAACGCGTGAACAAGGTCCTCGAAGGCCGGCCGCATATCGTCGACGCCATGAAGAACGGCGAGATCGCCCTCATGTTCAACACGACCGAGGGTTCGAAGTCGATCGCCGATTCCTTCGAGATCCGGCGTTCGGCGCTGACTTTGAAGATTCCCTACTACACGACCACGGCGGGCGCCGAGGCGGCGGTCAAGGCGATCGCGGCACTTCGCCTCGGGCAGCTTGAAGTCGCCCCGCTGCAATCCTACACTTGAAGTTCACCTGTGCCCGACCGGCCGAACCGCCGGTCGGGCACAGGCAACTCTGGCCCGGCCGAAGACGCCGGTGACCGGAGATGTTTGGGCAGCCTATTGGTGGAACGAGGGGCGATGGAAAAAGTGCCCATGACGGCGGGGGGTTACGAAGCCCTGGAAGCCGAATTGAAGCGGTTGAAGACGGTGGATCGCCCTTCGGTGATCCAGGCCATTTCGGCCGCGCGCGAGCATGGCGACCTGTCGGAAAACGCCGAATATCACGCTGCCAAGGAACGGCAGAGTTTCATCGAAACCCGTGTGATCGAGCTCGAGGACAAGATCTCCCGCGCCCAGGTGATCGATGTCTCGAAGCTCTCCGGCACCGTGATCAAATTCGGCGCGACCATCACCCTGGTCGATACCGACACCGAAGAGGAACAGGTGTTCCAGATCGTCGGCGTCGACGAGGCCGACGTGAAGGCCGGCCGCCTCTCCGTCTCTTCGCCCGTGGCCCGCGCCCTGATCGGCAAGACCGTGGGCGACGAGATCGAAGTGACCACGCCCGGCGGCCATAAGTCCTACGAAATCCTCAAAGTCTCTTTCCGCTGACGGCCGCGGGCACGGTCGCCGGGTGTTCGAAGACTTGGCGACCGGAAGGCCGCACCAATGGTGCGGCCGAGGCGAGAATCCCCTGACCGGCGGGCAAGGCCGCACGGCGGTGATTCCGCCGTGGCGGAGCTCAAACCAATAATCCGTATTGAATGCCGCGCGGGGGTTGCAGCAGAGCCCCTTGCCGCCGCTGGCGCGACGGCAAATGCGTCCCGAGCTCGTCCGAGCCCGATCCGGACGCCATGCGCGTCATGCCGGGCACGGGGCGCCAGGCATGACGCGACGAAGGCGGCTTACGCCTTCAGGATCGAACGGCCGGCGTAGCGGGCGATCGAGCCGAGCTCTTCCTCGATGCGGATGAGCTGGTTGTACTTGGCCGTGCGGTCGGAACGGGCCAGCGAGCCGGTCTTGATCTGGCCGCAGTTGGTGGCCACGGCGAGGTCGGCGATGGTCGAATCCTCGGTCTCGCCCGAGCGATGCGACATCACCGCCTTGTAGCCGGCGCGATGGGCCATATCGACGGCTTCCAGCGTCTCGGAGAGCGTGCCGATCTGGTTGACCTTGACCAGGATCGCATTGGCGTAACCGCCCTTGATGCCGTCGGCCAGGCGCTTCGGGTTGGTGACGAAGAGATCGTCGCCGACGAGCTGCACCTTCTTGCCGATCGCATCGGTCAGCAGCTTCCAGCCGGCCCAATCGTCCTCGGCCATGCCGTCTTCGATCGAGACGATCGGATAGGCCTCGACCAGGCCCTTCCAGTAGTCGACCAGACCGGCCGATTCGAGGACCTTGCCCTCGCCCGCCAGGTGGTACTTGCCGTCCTTGAAGAATTCGGTCGAAGCGGCGTCGAGCGCCAGGGTGACGTCCACACCCGGCTTGTAGCCGGCCTTCTCGACCGCCTTCATGATGAAGTCCAGGGCGGCACGGGTGCCGTTCAGGTTGGGCGCGAAGCCGCCCTCGTCGCCCACGTTGGTCGAGTGGCCGGCGGCCTTCAGCTCGGCCTTCAGGCGGTGGAAGATCTCGGAGCCCATGCGCACGGCGTCGGCCACGGTTTCCGCGGCCACCGGCTGGATCATGAATTCCTGGATGTCGATCGGATTGTCGGCATGGGCGCCGCCGTTGACGATGTTCATCATCGGCACGGGCAGCACGCGCGCGGTCGGGCCGCCGATATAGCGATAGAGCGGCACGCCCTGCTCTTCCGCCGCCGCCTTGGCCACCGCCATGGAGACGCCGAGGATGGCATTGGCGCCGAGGCGGGCCTTGTTCGGGGTGCCGTCCAGCTCGATCATCTGGGCGTCGAGGGCGAGCTGGTCTTCCGCGTCCTGGCCGACCAGGGCGTCGAAGATCTCGGTGTTCACAGCTTCGACCGCCTGTTGCACGCCCTTGCCGCCGTAGCGGGTACCGCCGTCGCGCTTTTCATTCGCCTCATGGGCGCCGGTCGAGGCGCCCGAGGGCACGGCGGCGCGGCCGAAGGCGCCGGATTCGAGGACCACGTCCACTTCGACGGTCGGATTGCCGCGGCTGTCCAGGATCTCGCGGGCGTGGATGTCGACGATGCCGGTCATTATCAATTCCTCGAAGTCAGTTCTGCTGCTTGGCGTAATAGGCCTTGGTGAGGCGGTCGATATCGACGAGGCCGGCCAGGATGCCCTCGATCTTGTCGACCGGGACCATGTTCGGCCCATCGGAAGGGGCCGTGTCCGGCTTCTCGTGCGTCTCCATGAAGACGGCGCCGACGCCGACCGCGAGGGCAGCCCGGGCCAGCGGCTCGACGAAGCGACGGTCGCCACCCGAGGTGGTGCCCTGGCCGCCCGGCTGCTGCACCGAATGGGTGGCGTCGAACACCACGGGGCAGCCCGTCTCGGCCATGATCGGCAGCGAGCGCATGTCCGAGACCAGCGTGTTGTAGCCGAAGGAGGCGCCACGCTCGCAGACCATCACGCTCTTGTTGCCGGTCGATTCGATCTTGGCGACCACGTTCTTCATGTCCCAGGGGGCGAGGAACTGGCCCTTCTTCACGTTGATCGCCTTGCCGGTCTCGCCGGCGGCGAGCAACAGGTCCGTCTGCCGGCACAGGAAGGCCGGGATCTGCAGGACGTCGACCACTTCGGCGACGGGCTTGCACTGTTCGGCGGTGTGCACGTCCGTGATCACCGGGAGGTCCAGCGTCGCCTTGATCTCGGCGAAGATCTCCATCGCCGTTTCGAGACCGATGCCGCGGTTCGACTTGACCGAGGTCCGGTTCGCTTTGTCGAAGCTCGACTTGTAGATGAGCCCGATACCAAGCCTTCCGCAGATCTCCTTGAGGCGCGAGGCCATGGCGAGGGCGTGATCCCGCCCCTCCATGGCGCAGGGGCCGGCGATCAGCGTGAAGGGCAGGTCGTTGCCGATGGTCAGCTTGCCGACGGAAACGTGGCGCGGCTCGGTCATCTGCCTTCTCCTTTTTGGCTCAGACCAGGCGGGACTGGTCAACGGCAGCCTTGATGAAACTGGCGAACAGGGGATGCGGATCGAAGGGTTTCGACTTCAGCTCAGGATGGAACTGTACGCCGACGAACCACGGATGATCCGGAATTTCGACGATCTCGGGCAGTTGGCCGTCCGGCGACATGCCGGAGAATAGCAGGCCACATTTCTCCAGCGCCGGAACATAGTTGATGTTCACTTCGTAGCGGTGGCGGTGACGTTCGCTGATCGCCGTGGTGCCATAGATCGCGGCGACCTTGGAGCCGGGCTTCAAGGCCGCGTCATAGGCGCCGAGGCGCATAGTGCCGCCGAGATCGCCACCGGCCGCCCGGGTTTCACGGTCGTTGCCGCGCACCCACTCGGTCATCAGGCCGACCACCGCCTCGTCGCAGGGGCCGAATTCGGTCGAGGAAGCGTGCCTGTAGCCGGCCAGGTTGCGCGCCGCCTCGATCACCGCGATCTGCATGCCGAAGCAGATGCCGAAATAGGGCACCTTGTGATTGCGGGCGAAATTGGCCGCCGCGATCTTGCCCTCGACGCCGCGGTAGCCGAAGCCGCCGGGCACCAGGATGCCGTCCACCTCTTCGAGATGGGCGACCGCGTCTTCCTTCTCGAAGGTCTCCGACTCGATCCACTCGAGGTTGACCTTCACATTGTTGGCGATGCCGCCGTGATAGAGGGCTTCGGCCAGCGACTTGTAGGCGTCCTTCAGCCCCGTGTATTTGCCGACGATGGCGATCGTGACTTCGCCCTGCGGCTTGGTCCAACGGCGATGAATCTCGTGCCAGCGCTCCAGGCTCGGGGCCGGCGCGCTCAGGCCGAAGGCTTCGAGGATGCGGTCGTCGAATTTCTCGGCGTGATAGGAGATCGGCACTTCGTAGATCGAGCCGACGTCGAGCGCCTGGATCACGTTTTCCGGCCGGACGTTGCAGAACAGCGCGATCTTCTTCCGCTCGCCCTCCGGCACTTCGCGGTCGCAGCGGCAGAGAATGATGTTCGGCTGAATGCCGATCGAGCGCAGTTCCTTGACCGAATGCTGGGTCGGCTTGGTCTTCAGTTCGCCGGCCGAGGGGATATAGGGCACCAGGGTCAGGTGGACATAGACCGCGTGCTGCGGCGGCAGGTCGTTGCCGAGCTGGCGGATCGCTTCGAGGAACGGCAGGCTCTCGATGTCGCCCACGGTGCCGCCGATCTCGACCAGGACGAAGTCCGTATCGTCCGTATCGGCCAGGACGAATTCCTTGATCGCGTCGGTGACATGGGGAATCACCTGCACGGTGCCGCCCAGATAGTCGCCCCGGCGCTCCTTGGTCAGGATCGTCTGATAGATGCGGCCGGTCGTGACATTGTCCGACTTCCGCGACGGCACGCCTGTGAAGCGTTCGTAATGGCCGAGGTCGAGGTCGGTTTCCGCCCCGTCGTCGGTGACATAGACCTCACCGTGCTGATAGGGGCTCATGGTCCCCGGATCGACGTTGAGATAGGGGTCGAGCTTCCTCAAACGGACGGAAAAGCCGCGGGCCTGCAGCAGGGCACCCAGTGCCGCCGAGGCCAGACCTTTGCCGAGCGAGGAGACCACGCCGCCGGTGATGAAGATGAACCGCGCCATGGGCGAACAACATACCAAAAGGCGCCGTCGTTACTCAACGACGGCGCGTTGAACCAAGGGTTTCCGTCAGTTTGCCGGCGCCGGTGCGGGCGCGCTGGGGGCTGCTGCCGGTGCGGGGGCCGAATCGGTCGCCGGGACGGGTGCCGCCGGCGCGGTCGAAGCGGGCGCCGGCGCCGCGGTCGAGCCGTTCGGAACGGCGGGTGCCGCGGGCTCGCTCGGCACGATGGTCGGGGCCTGCTGCTGCTCGATCCGGTCGACGATCGAACCACTGTCGCCGTGATGGGCGAAGAAGGTCAGCGCCAGCGACGTGAGCATGAATAAACCGGCCAGGATGCCGGTCGTCCGGGTCAGGAAATTGGCCGCCCCGCGGGCCGACATGAATCCGCCGCCACCCCCGCCGATGCCGAGAGCGCCACCCTCGGACTTCTGGATCAGAACGACGCCGATCAGGGCGACCGCCAACAGCAGGTGAATGACGAGCAGGAAAGCCATAGCTGATCCGATTGATGGGGCCGGGCGCCGAACGCCCTCGTAGGCCCGGGTACATACACGTTTGTCGACCGCTTTGCCAGTTTCGCGGCGCAGGGTTCCCCCGCGCCGCCCTCATGGCCTGGCAGGCTCAGCGCGCCGCGTCGATGATCGGGCCGAAATCCGCCGCTTTCAGGCTGGCGCCGCCGACCAGGGCGCCGTCGACATCGGCGAGCTTCAGGATCACGGCCGCGTTGGAGGGTTTCACCGAACCGCCGTAGAGCAGGCGGACGCCCCCCGCCACGCCGGCCCCGAAACGCTCGGTCAGGCGGGCGCGCATGAAGCTGTGCACGTCGACGATTTCGTCGTTGGTCGGGGTCCGGCCGGTGCCGATGGCCCAGACCGGCTCGTAGGCGACGACCGTGTTGGCCGCGGTGGCACCGTCCGGAATCGAGCCGGCGAGCTGGCGGCCGATCACCTCGAGGGTCTTGCCCGAATCCCGTTCCGCCTCGGTCTCGCCGATGCAGACGATCGCGACGAGGCCGGCGCGCCAGGCGGCTTCAGCCTTGGCCTTCACCACGGCGTCGGTCTCCGCATGGTCGGTGCGGCGCTCGCTGTGGCCGACGATGACGCAGGCAGCCCCCAGGTCCTTCAGGGCTTCGGCGGCGATGTCGCCCGTGTGCGCCCCGCTCGCCTTGGCGTGGCAGTCCTGGCCGCCGATCGCGACCGGCTTGCCCGCGAGCTTCAGCGCGGCCGCCCCGACCAGCGTCGCCGGCGGGCAGATCGCGACATCGACCCCGGCCGCTTCGGCCGCCTTGGCGGCGATGCCGTCCAACTCGCCCAGCGCGGCGAGCAGCCCGTTCATCTTCCAGTTGCCGGCGACGAGAGGACGGCGAGCCATGGCGGACGTTCCTTTTATTGTGTGATCGTTTCGTGTCGGAGGTCGTCTAGCAAAGTGCAGTGCTTTGGAAAAGGCCGTTGGCGGTCCGAAGGCGCCATGCCGCAGGCGGCCAGCCGCCGGAACTTGCGGCAGCCGGGGCCTCCCCCTATCATGCGCCGCCTGCGTTGCCGACGGGCGGCCTCAAGGATTTCGCTTCACCATGCTTCAGACCCTTCGCAAGGGCGCCTCGACCTGGGTCGTCCGCCTCTTCCTCGGCATCCTGATGGTCAGCTTCGGCATCGGCATCTGGCAGGGCAACAGCCTGTTCCGGAACAGCAAGGACGACACCGTGGCCTCGGTCGGCGGAACCGACGTGGCGACCCGCAGTTTCCAGATCGCCTTCGATCGCGAATTGCGCCGCCTGCAGACCCAGCTCGGCGGTGCCTTCACCCGCGAGCAGGCGCTCACCTTCAACGTCCAAGGCGCCGTCCTGAGCGAACTCATTTCCGATGCCACGGTGACCGAGGCGGCACGCACCTTCGGGATGCGCGTGCCGGACGACCTGGTCGCCCGCGAGATCGCCGCCCTGCCCGCCTTCCAGGATTTCACCGGCAAATTCGATGCTGCCCGCTTCGCCCAGGTGCTGCGTCAGGCCGGCATGAGCGAGGCGATGCTGACCGACCAGATCCGGCGCGAGTTGCTGCGCGCCCAGCTCTATGGCCCGGCCGCGAGCGGTGCACGCACGCCGGAGGTGGTCGCCGCCACGCTCTATCGCCATCAGAACGAGCGCCGGGTGATCGACTATTTCACCGTGGCGCCTGCCGCCGTCGGCAAGCTACCGGCGCCTGAGCAGGCCGCCATCGACGACTATTACAAGGCCAATCCCCAGGCCTTCACCGCGCCCGAATATCGCGCCGTCACCCTGCTCGTGGTCGATCCGGCCGCGGTGGCCAAGACCGTGACGCCGAGCGAAGACGACATCGCCGCCGCCTATGAGGAGCACAAGGCGGATTATGTCGCCGAGGAACAGCGCGACATCCAGCAGATGGTGCTGAAGAGCAAGGAAGATGGCGACGCCGCCCTGGCCAAGCTGAAGGCCGGTGCCGATTTCGCCGCCGTCGCCAAGGAGACGGCCGGGGTCGCGGAGGCCGATACCAAGCTCGGCCTGGTGACCAAGGGCGGCTTGCCGCCGGAACTCGCCGATGCCGTCTTCGCGGCAGCGGAAGACTCGGTCGGCGGGCCGGTCGAATCGCCGCTCGGCTTCCATGTCTTCAAGGTCCTGAAGATCGTGCCCGGTTCGACCAAGCCGCTCGCCGAGGTGCACGACCAGTTGCGCGACACCCTCGCCCTCGAAGAGGCGACCGGCAAGGTCGCCGAGATCGGCAAATCGCTGCAGGACGAACTGGCCGGTGGCGCCACGCTGGACGAAGCCGGTCAGCGCCTGAGCCTGCCGGTCCTGAAGATCGCCGCGATCGACAGCAGCGGACTCGATCCGGACGGCAAGCCGGTCGAAGGCCTGCCCAAGGCGGAGACCCTGCTCTCCTCCCTGTTCCAGGCCGAGAGCGGCCGCGACGGCGAGATGCTGGATACCGAAGGCGGCGGCTATGTCGTCGGCCGGGTCGACAGCGTGACGCCCTCGGCGCTGCGCCCGCTCGATGCCGTGAAAGACAAGGTGATCGCCGGCTGGCAGACCCAGGAACGCAAGACCCGGCAGAAGAAGCTGGCCGACGACCTGGTCGCCGCGGTGAACGGCGGCAAGGCGATCGAGGACGCGGCCAAGTCGATCGGCGCCGTGCCCGGCACCGTCGGCCCCGGCACGCGCAGCAACGATCCGATCTTCGCCGCCCTGCCGCCCGCCCTGGTCAAGGCCCTGTTCGGCCTGGACAAGGGCAAGGCCACTGCCGCCCCCGCGGCCGACGGCGACGACATGGTGGTGGCCGCCGTCAAGTCGATCGAAATCGCCGATCCGGCCGCCGACGCGGCCGGCGTCAAGGCGGTGGCCGAGAAGATGCGGGGCGATTATGCCGGCGACCTCGCCGCCATCTTCGAGTCCGATCTGCGGGAACGCTTCGGCCTGCATATCAACGAAACCGTGTTTGCCGCTCTGACCTCACGATCCGCGCCATGACCATCCAGCCCGACTTCGAGACTTTCGCCGCCGCCTATAACGAGGGCAAGGCGCAGGTCGTCTGGACCGCCCTGGCGGCCGACCTGGAGACACCCGTCTCGGCCATGCTGAAACTGACCGACGGGGAGCCCTATCGCTTCCTGTTCGAATCGGTCGAGGGCGGGGCCGCCCGTGCGCGCTATTCGATCATCGGCCTGAAGCCCGACCTGATCTGGCGCACCCGCGGCGACAAGGCCGAGATCAACCGGATCGCCCGGGCCGACCGCCACCGCTTCAGCCCCTGTTCCGCCGGTGCCCTCGCGTCGCTGCGTGCGCTGATCGCCGAGAGCCGGATCGACCTGCCCCCCGAGCTGCCGCCCATGGCCTCCGGCCTCTATGGCTATTTCGGCTACGAGATGGTGCGCCTGGTCGAAAGACTGCCGAACCAGAAGCCGGACCAGCTCGACATTCCGGATTCGCTGTTCGTTCGGCCGTCGATCATGGCGATCTTCGATTCCGTGAAGGACGTGGTCACCGTGGTTTCGCCCGCCTGGGTCGAGCCCGGGGTGGACGCCCGCGCCGCCTATGCCCGCGCGGCCGAGCGGATCGCCGACACGGTGGCCGATTTCGAACGCGACCTGCCGGTGACGCGGGGCGACAATTCGCCCGTCGGCGCCATCACCCAGCCGCAGTCGAACATGTCGCGCGGCGACTATCACGCGATGGTGGCCAAGGCGAAGGACTATATCGCCGCGGGCGACATCTTCCAGGTGGTGCCGAGCCAGCGCTTCCGCCTGCCCTTCGCACTGCCGCCCTTCGCGCTCTACCGCTCGCTGCGCCGGCTCAATCCGTCGCCCTTCATGTTCTACCTGGACCTGGACGGCTTCTCGGTCGTCGGCTCCAGCCCTGAGATCCTGGTTCGCCTCCGCGACGGCAAGGTGACGATCCGCCCGATCGCCGGCACGCGGCCCCGCGGCATCAACGAGGAAGCCGACCAGGCGCTGGAGAAGGACCTGCTGTCCGATCCCAAGGAATTGGCGGAACACCTGATGCTGCTCGACCTCGGCCGCAACGACGTCGGCCGGGTTGCCAAGATCGGCACGGTGAAGGTGACCCAGCGCAACGTGATCGAGCGCTACAGCCACGTCATGCACATCGTCTCCAACGTCGAAGGCGAAGTGGGCGAGAAGTTCGACGCGGTCGACGCCCTGCTGGCCGGCTTCCCGGCCGGCACCGTCTCCGGGGCACCCAAGGTCCGGGCGATGGAGATCATCGACGAGCTGGAGCCGGAACGACGCAACCTCTATGCCGGCGGGGTCGGCTATTTCTCCGCCAACGGCTCGATGGACACTTGCATCGCGCTCCGCACCGCGGTGGTGAAGGACGGTACCCTGGTCGTCCAGGCTGGCGGCGGCGTCGTGCTCGACAGCGACCCGGAAGCCGAATATCAGGAGAGCTGCAACAAGGCCCGCGCCGTCATCCGCGCGGCGGAGGAAGCGATCCGCTTCGCTTCCCGGAACCAGCGGCACTGACCGCGTCATACCGCGGTTCGTAGTCGATCGTCAGGCCGTCGCGCCTGGCGATCACCACCGAGACCGGCACGAAGGCGATACCCCGGGCCTTGGCCTGGGGAATGAAGCGGGCCAGGGCCTCGATCGTCATGGCATGGGGATGGCCGATCGCGATGGCCGACCCCTTGTCGCGGGCGTGCCGCTCGGCCAGGGCCAATTGGGCGTCGATCGCATTGGCGCCGATCTCGTTGTCCAGGAAGACGTCGCGCGAGGCAGTCGGAATGCCGGCCGCCTTGGCCACGTCTTCGCCGATGCTGGTCGCCGCCGTGCGGGAATCCAGGAACAGCAGGCCGCGCGCCTTCAACTCGTCGGCCACGATCTTCATGCCGGCGGCATCCGAGGTGAAACGGCTGCCCATGTGGTTGTTGATGCCGACGAAGCCTTCGTGGCGGTCGAGCTGCCAGCGCAGGCGGTTCAGGATTTCGGTGGGTGACAGGCCGACGGTCAGCGCCTTCGGTCCGGGATCGGCATTGCCCTGCGGTTCCATCGGGATATGGACCAGCAACTCGTCGCCCTTGGCCCGGGCGCGCTTGGCGAATTCCTCGGTCCCGTCGGCATAGCCCATGATCGAGATGGTGACCGGGGCGTCGAGCTCGAGCAGGTCTTCCATCTCGTGCTTCGCCAGGCCGACATCGTCGATCACGATGGCGATCACCGGTTTCTTGCCGAGGCCGGGGAGCGGCGGCACGGCGAAGCGCTGCCAGGCCGGACGCATGTCATAGGGCGCCTCGCCCGCGGTCACGGGCGGCGGCGGCGCCACCATGGCGACTTCGCGGGGGCTGTCGACCGGCTTCACCGTGGTGCGCGGCGCCGGGGCCGCGGCGGGCGCCGGCTCGGCGGCGGCGACCGCGCGCTGTTCAACAGCGGGATGCCGCCACGGCCCGTCGTCGACCGCGCGCATGAGGAGGAAGCCGACCGCGACCGCGACCACCGTGGCCCAGGCGGCCACAATACCGCGCCGAACGCCGGGCCTGCCGATCATACCCCCACGACGGCCGCGCCGGGGGCGGGCCTTGGTGGTGCGGCGGCGGGTACCCGGGCGCCTGCTGGGGCTGTCGCTGCTGGCCATGACCTCGAATCACCAGTCCTTTCTGCAATAGCGCCACGTTTGCCCCCCTGCGGCAATGCCGGCGGGACCTGCGCCCCTTGACGGGGACGGCGCCAGGGGGTTGGATCGCGTTTCGCCGCGGCGACGGTTGCCGTGGCAGAGGAGCTTTGGACCAGGACGATGATCGCGCTGATCGACAATTACGACAGCTTCACCTACAACCTCTACCACTTCCTGGGGGAACTGGGGGCCAAGGTCGAAGTCTGGCGCAACGACGCGATCACGGTCGACGAGCTGGAGGCCCAGAAGCCCGACGCGATCGTGCTCTCGCCCGGCCCCTGCACGCCCGATCAGGCCGGCATCTGCCTCGAAACCGTGCGCCGGCTCGGCCACAAGATCCCGATCCTCGGCGTCTGCCTCGGCCATCAGGCGATCGGCCAGGCTTACGGCGGCCGCGTGATCCGCGCGCCCATCCCGCTGCATGGCAAGGTGAGCCCGATCCATCACCGCGACAAATCGGTCTTCCACAGCCTGCCGACGCCCTTCAAGGCGACCCGCTACCACAGCCTGATCGTCTCGCGCGAGAACCTGCCGGAAGACCTGGACGTCACGGCCGAGACCGAGGACGGCCTCGCCATGGGCATCGCCCACCGGGTTCATCCGGTGCACGGCGTGCAGTTCCACCCCGAGAGCATCGCCAGCGAACACGGCATGGTGCTGCTGGAGAATTTCCTCTCGCTCGCCGGGGCCCTGCCCGGCAACCAGCGAAAGACCCGGGCGCCGACCACCAACGCCTTCAAGACGATCCTGGCCGAGGTCGCCACGGGCGAACCGCTGTCGCGCACCTCGGCCCGCCACGCCTTCGACCTGATGATGTCGGGCGATGCGTCGAACGCTCAGATCGGCGCCTTCCTGATGGCGCTCCGGATCCGCGGCGAGACGGTCGAGGAACTGGCCGCCGGCGTCGACATCATGCGCGCCAAGATGCGCAAGGTCGAAGCCCCGGCCGATGCCATCGACGTCTGCGGCACGGGCGGCGATGGTGCCGGCACCTGGAATATTTCGAGTGCCACGGGCTTCGTGCTCGCCGGCCTCGGCGTCCATGTCGCCAAGCACGGCAACCGGGCGCTGTCGTCGCGCTCCGGCTCGGCCGAGGTGCTGGCGGCGCTGGGCGTCAAGCTGGACCTCGACCCGGCGACCATTTCGCGCTGTATCGAGAAGACCGGCATCGGCTTCATGTTCGCGCCGAACCACCACAGCGCCATGCGCTTCGTCGGCCAGGTGCGCACCGAGATGGGCACCCGGACCCTGTTCAACCTGCTCGGCCCGCTGTCCAACCCGGCCGGCGTGAAGCGCCAGTTGCTCGGCGTCTTCTCCAAGGCCTGGGTGCGCCCGATCGCCGAAGTGCTGAAGGCGGTCGGCACCGAGAAGGCCTGGGTCGTTCATGGTTCCGACGGTCTCGACGAGATCACCACCACCGGGCCGACCCATGTCGCCGAACTGCTGCCCGACGGCACCATCCGTGAATTCGACATTTCGCCCGAGGACGCGGGCCTGCCCGTGGTCGATGCGGCGGAACTGAAGGGCGGCGATCCGCAAGCCAATACCTTTGCCATGCGGGCGCTGTTCGACGGCGTGAAGAACGCCTATCGCGACGTCGTCTGCCTGAATGCCGCCGCCGCCCTGATCGTCGCCGGCAAGACCGAGACGTTGAAGGAAGGTGTCGCCCTGGCGCAGGCCTGCATCGACGACGGAAGGGCGCGCAAGGCGCTCGACGCCCTGGTCAAGGTTTCGAACAAGCCATGAGCGACACGCTGGCCCGGATCTGCGCCTACAAGCGCGACGAGGTGGCGGCCGCCAAGGCTGCCCGCCCCCCGGCCACGGTCGAGGCGGCGGCACGCACGGCTTCGGCGCCGCGCGGCTTCGCCCGGGCGCTCGCCGACCGCCACGCCCGGGGCGGCTTCGCCCTGATCGCCGAGGTCAAGAAGGCGAGCCCGTCCAAGGGCCTGATCCGGGCGGATTTCGATCCGCCGGCCCTTGCCCGCGCCTATGAGGCGGGCGGCGCCACCTGCCTTTCGGTGCTGACCGACGGGCCATCGTTCCAGGGCGATCCCCTCTATCTGACCGCGGCCCGGGCGGCCTGTTCGTTGCCCGCGCTGCGCAAGGATTTCATGGTCGACACCTATCAGGTGGCGGAAGCGCGCGCCTGGGGCGCCGACTGTATCCTGGTGATCATGGCGGCGGTCGACGATGCCCTCGCCCTCGACCTCGTGCAGGCGGCGCAGGACTTCGGCATGGACGCCCTGATCGAGGTGCACGACGGCGCCGAGCTGGAGCGGGCACTCGCCCTGCCCTCGCCCCTGATCGGCATCAACAACCGCAACCTGAAGACCCTGAAGGTCGACCTCGCCACGGCGGAAACGTTGGCACCGCGCGTGCCGGCGGGTCGCATCTGCGTCGGTGAGAGCGGGCTCGAGAGCCACGCCGACCTGATGCGTCTCGCCGCGGTCGGGGTGCGCAGCTTCCTGGTCGGCGAATCCCTGATGCGCCAGGCCGACGTGACGGCGGCGACGCGCCGCCTGCTCGGCCTCGAGGCGGCGGCGTGAGCGCGCTCTCCCATCTCGACGAGCAGGGCCGCGCCACCATGGTGGACGTTTCGGCCAAGAACGAGACGGCACGCACCGCCGTCGCCCGCGGCATCGTCCGCCTACGGCCCGACATATTGGGTGAGATCGCGGCCGGCACCATGCCCAAGGGCGACGTGCTGACCGCCGCCCGCCTGGCCGGCATCATGGCGGCCAAGCGGACCGACCAGTTGATCCCGCTGTGCCACAGCCTGCCGCTCGATTTCGTCGGCATCGACTTCGCCCTCGACCATTCGGCCGGTACCATCACAATCACCGCGACGGCGCGTACCAGCGCCCGCACCGGGGTCGAGATGGAGGCACTGACCGCCGTCTCGGTCGCGGCGCTGACCGTCTACGACATGGCCAAGGCGGCGGACAAGGGCATCGTCATCGGCGAAATATGCCTGCTCGCCAAATCCGGCGGCAAATCGGGCGACTGGGTCGCGCGATGATCCCGGTCGAGGACGCGCGTGCCCGGATCGTGGCCGCCCTGGAGCCCGTCGGCACCGAAGTGGTGCCGCTCGCCGAAGCGCTCGGCCGGGTTCTCGCGGCGCCGGTGGCGGCCCGGCGCACCCAGCCGCCGCTCGACCTTTCCGCCATGGACGGCTGGGCCGTGCGCGCGGCCGATCTCTCGATCGTGCCCGTCGCCCTCGACATCGTGGGCGAATCCGTGCCCGGCAAAGGCTTCTCCGGCCTTCTCGGCCGCGGTCAGGCAGTCCGCATCTTCACCGGGGCGCCGGTGCCGGACGGTGCCGACGCCATCGCGATCCAGGAAAACACCAGCCACGACCACGACCGGGTGACGGTACTCGAAAGCGCCGCCCCGGGCCGCTACATCCGGCTGGCCGGTCTGGATTTCCGGCGCGACGAGATCGTCATGGAAGCACCGCGCCGCCTCTCCGTCCGCGATGTCGCCCTGCTCGCCGCCGCGGACGTCGCCATGGTCGAAGTCCGCCGCAAGCCGCGGATCGCCGTGCTGGCGACGGGTGACGAACTGACCGCCCCCGGCAGCGAACGCGGCCCGGCCCAGATCGTCGATGCGGCGCGGCCCGCCCTGCTCGCCTTCATCGAGCGCGCCGGGGGTATTCCGGTCGATCTCGGCATCGCGCGCGACAACCCGGACGAGATCGCCGAAAAGGCCGCCTGCGGCATCGAGGAAGACCTGCTGGTCACGCTCGGCGGCGCCTCGGTCAGCGACCGCGACCTGATCGCGCGCGTGCTGGCGGATGGCGGCGGCGGCCTGGATTTCTGGAAGATCGCCATGCGCCCGGGCAAACCGCTGATGTTCGGGCGGCACTGCGGCGTGCCGCTGCTGGGCCTGCCCGGCAATCCGGTTTCGGCGCTGGTCTGCGCCCTGCTCTTCCTGGGGCCGGCGCTCGACCGGCTTTCGGGCCTGGAGCCGCGGCCACTCGCCCCGATCGACGTCCGGCTGGGCGCCGATGTCGCGGCCAACGACCGGCGCGAAGATTATCTGCGCGCCCGCCTGGCCCCTGGGACCGACGGCGTGCCGGTGGCGACACCCGCCCCCCAGCAGGATTCGTCCCAGCTCCGCATCCTCGCCGAGGCCGACGTGCTGATCGTCCGCCCGCCCGGCGCCCCGGCGCTGGCCGCGGGCGCCCTGGTGCCGGCGATCCCCCTCGACTGGTTCTGAAGGACCATCCGACCATGCGCACCGAGCTCTATCCGGAAATCGAACCCGTCCTGTCCGGCCAACTCGACACGGGCGACGGCCATAGCCTCTATTGGGAAGTGTCGGGCAATGTCCGCGGGCTGCCGGTGGTCTTCGTGCATGGCGGGCCCGGCGCCGGCGCAAAGCCGGTGCATCGCCGCTTCTTCGATCCCGAAGTCTACTGCATCGTCGTCTTCGACCAGCGCGGCGCCGGCCGCTCCCGCCCGCTCGGTGCGACCGACGGCAATACGACCCAGAACCTGGTCGCCGACATGGAGCGCCTGCGCGAGCACCTGCGCATCGACCGCTGGATGGTGTTCGGCGGAAGCTGGGGCTCGACCCTCGGGCTCGCCTATGCCGAAACCCATCCCGAGCGAGTGCTGGCCCTCGTGCTGCGCGGCATCTTCCTGTGCCGGCCGAGCGAGATTCAGTGGTTCCTCTATGGCATGCGGGAGATCTTCCCGGAGAATTGGCGGCGCTTCGCCGAATTCCTGCCGGAAGCCGAACGCGGCGACCTCCTGCACAATTACCACCGCCGCCTGATCGATCCCGATCCCGCCGTGCATATGCCGGCGGCACAGAGTTGGAGCACCTACGAAGGCTCGTGCTCCACCCTGCTGCCGAGCCCGGAAACCGTGCTGGGCTTCGCCGACGAGGTGACGGCGCTGGGCCTCGCCCGGATCGAGGCCCATTATTTCGTGAACGACAGTTTTCTCCGCCCGAACCAGCTGATCGAGGATGTCGGCCGGATCCGCCATATTCCGGCGGTCATCGTGCAGGGGCGCTATGACATGGTCTGCCCGATCCGTTCGGCCGACGACCTGCACGGCGCCTGGCCCGAGGCCGCCTATCAGATCATTCCGGACGCCGGCCACAATGCCTTCGAGCCGGGGATCCGCGCCGCCCTGGTCGGCGCCTGCGAAAAGTTCAAGAAGCTCGGCGCGTGAGCGGCTTGACGCCGCACAGGAACCAAAATAGAACAGTTTCCGGTGTTCTTTTTATGTTCCCCGGCTGATTCTGCGGAGGGCGCGGCGTGCTGACCAAGAAGCAATATGAGTTGCTCGTCTTCATCGACGCCCGCCTGCGGGAAAAGGGGGTCTCGCCTTCCTTCGACGAGATGAAGGACGCCCTCAACCTGAAATCCAAGTCGGGCATCCACCGCCTGATTACGGCGCTCGAGGAACGGGGCTTCATCCGCCGCCTGGCCCACCGCGCCCGCGCCCTCGAGGTGCTGCGCCTGCCCGACCCGATCAAGACGACGCGAAGCCCGCGCATCGCCACCTCCGAAGGCAAGGTCATCACCGGCACTTTCACCACCCCCCTGCCCGCCGCCAGGACGGACGAGGCGGCGGGTTCGGTCACCTTGCCGCTGCATGGGCGGATCGCCGCCGGTACCCCGATCGAGGCGCTGTCGGACAATTCGCGCAGCCTTGCCGTGCCGGCCAGCCTGCTCGGCAAGGGGGAGCACTACTGCCTCGAGGTGCAGGGCGATTCCATGATCGAGGCCGGCATCCTGGACGGCGACATCGCCATCATCCGCCGGGCCGATACGGCGGAGAACGGCACCATCGTGGTGGCCCTGGTCGACGATGCGGAAGCGACGCTGAAGCGCCTGCGCCGCAAGGGCAACACGGTCGCCCTCGAACCCGCCAATGCCGCCTATGAGACGCGCATCTTCGGGCCCGACCGGGTGAAGGTGCAGGGCAAGCTGGTCGGCATCCTGCGCCGCTATCACTGAATTCGGCCGCGGCGGGGACATCCTGGCTCGACTGCCGGCGCGATCCGGCGGGCGGCATCGAATGGGTGCGGGGCTTCTTCCCCGGCCATGCCTTCGATCTCCATTCCCATGACGAAGTCCTGATCGGCGTGACCGAGCAGGGCGTGCAGAAATTCCGCTGCCGCGGCGCGCCGCGGACCAGCAACACGCCCGGCCGCGCCATCCTGATCGAGCCGGGCGAGGCGCATGACGGCGACAGCCCGGAACTGGCCGAGGGACCGGCGCCGGCCGGCGTGGCGGCCGAGGTCGGCTTTGCCGATCAAAGCGACCTGGGCCGCTGGTTCCGCCGCGCCTATGGCGCCACGCCAGCCACCTACCGCCGTCTCTGCACGGGCGTTCCAGACTGAGAGAAACCGGACGGCCAAGATCGGGGCAGGAGGATGCCATGACCGAGACCCTGCCGACCGATCCCGACGCCGCCCCCGTGTTCGACACCAAGGTGGCCCTCGTGCTGCGCGACGACCTGCTGGCCTGGCAGAAGCTCAATATCGCCGCCTTCCTGGCCACTGGGATCGCCGCCGCGGCGCCGGAAACACTCGGCCTGCCCTATGTCGATGCCGCGGGGCGGATTTACGGCCGGACGCTGGGCCAGCCCATGATGATCTTCGCGGCCGAGGACGCCCTGGCGCCGGACTTGGTGGGCCTCGCCCTGCGCGGGCCGCGCAAGGCGGTCGACAAGGCGGTGAAAGGCCTTTGCCTTCACTCATAAGCGGCTGTCCAGGGCCTCTGTCCGCGCCCTGCCGTGGTCGAGGTGACGCTGCCGTCGACCCCGACCGACAGCGTGCCCGCCCCGGCGAGCCGTGGCCGGTCGAGCACCAAGCCGGAACAGGCGAAATCGGGCGGCCGCGCGGCGGCGGGCAGCACGACGAAATCGGCGCAGGGCGGCACCGCACTGCCCCCGGCGACCACCAGTTCCCGGCCATCCGCCAGCGTGAGGCGGCAGGCCTTCGCGCGGCAGGCCTGACGGCGGTCCAAGGCCTCGGTCTCCGGCAGGCCCAGGAATTCGCCCCATTGCTCGACCATGAAACGGGGCGTGCCCGGCGGCAGCACGACCAGCCGCTCCCCCACGGGCGCCGCCACCGCCTTACCGTCCTCATGGACGAGGAAGAGCGGCGGTGCCTCCGCCCGGTACCACCAGGCGAGTATCGCTGCCAGGGCGAAGGGCAGTGCCGTCAGCCGGAGCCAATGGCGCCACAGCAGAAGCGAGGCACCGGCCAGCACAAAGAGGGCGAGCGCCCCCTGCCCCATCGCCGGCACCGCCAGCGCCGCCCCCGGCCAAGCCGCGATCGCCGCCGCCAGGTCATCGACCCAGCCGATGCCGAGGCCGAGCGCGGCGAGCGCCGGCCCTTCGGCGCCGAGGGGGGCCAGCACAGCCGCGGCGACCGCGGCCGGCATGATGACGAAGCCGGTGATCGGCACCGCCACCAGGTTGGCCGCCAGCCCGTAAAGCGACAGCCGCCCGAAGTGGGCAATGGCGAAAGGCGCCGTCGCCAGCGTGGCGAGCAGGCTCGATGCGAAGATGCCGCCGAGCGCCAGCAAGACCCGGCGCAGCCAGCCGCCCCCGGCGCGCCAACCGGCGAGACGCGGCCGCACGCGCTCATAGCCGGCGACCAGCACCGCGACTGAAGCGAAGGACATGCCGAAACCGGGCGACAGAATGCTCTCCGGCTCGATCAGCAGGATCGCCAGGGCGGCGATGGCGACCAGGCGGAGCGTGACCGCCAGCCGGTCCACCAGGACGGCGAGCAGGACGATCGCCGTCATGATGAAGGAACGCTGGGCCGGCACGTCCAGGCCGGCCACCACCGTATAGGCGGCGGCCGAGAGCAGGGCCACCGCCGCCGCCCATTTCTTCACCGGATGGCGGAGCGAGATGCCCGGCACGGCGGCCAGCAGGAAACGCAGGGAGAAAATCACGATCCCGGCGGCGAGCCCGATGTGCAGGCCCGAGATCGAGAGGATGTGGGAAATCCCGGCCGCCCGCCAGCGGTCCTCGACCGCGGCCGGCACCGCCCCGCGGAGCCCCACGGTCAAGGCCGCGGCGATCGCCCCTTCCGGGGCCGGCATGGCGGCGACCAGACCGTCCGCTACCCGCTGTCGCCAGGCAGCGAGACTGTCCGGCGCCCCGCCCTCCAGGCGGACAGGGGCCGCATCGGCATAGCCGACCGCACCGATGCCGTCGAACCACATCGCCCTGCCGTGGTCCGGCGCCCCGGGCAGGGCCGGCCCCGGCGGCGGCAGGAGCACGGCGGAGACCGAGATCCGCGCGCCGGGCGCGATCGCCTCGAGCGCCACCGACGGATCGAAGGAGAGACGGATCCGCCGCGGCGGCGGCCCCGCGAGGCCGCCGATGGCGAGATCTTCCAGCACCGCTCGGGGCCGCTGGTCGGGCCGCGCTTCGCGCTCCACCACCGTGCCCTGCAGCTCGACCGGCCCGTTGCGTTCGGCGATCACCGGCGTTCCGACGGCCACCGCGCGCAGCTTGGCCGCCGCGAAACCGCCGGTCAGGGCGAGGGCCGCGATCAGGCCGATGCCCAGGGCCCCCCCGGCCCGTGTCGCCACCAGGAGGCAGAGCAGGAGCACCGCCGGCGCCAGTGCCGCGGCCAGGCTTGGTTCCCAGGCCAGGGCCAGATAGGCGGCGTCGCCCGCCCCCACCAGGAAAGGCAGCCAGAGGAACCACCGCTCGCGCTCCGCGAGCAGCAGCCGGGCGACGCTCGATACGGCCAAGGTTCAGGGCGATCCGGTTGCGACCATCGCCGAATGGTAGCAAGCCGAGACAGGGGTGTGATCAGCCAATTCGCCATGCTAAACAGGGGGCCGTCACAAACTGCCCGCGCTGCTCATGTCCGCCATCGTCACCCGCTTCGCCCCCTCGCCCACCGGTTACCTGCATATCGGCGGCGCGCGGACGGCCCTGTTCAACTGGCTTTTCGCCCGCCATTTCGGCGGCATCTTCCGCCTTCGCATCGAAGACACCGACCGCCAGCGGTCGACCGAAGATGCCATCCAGAAGATCTTCGAGGGCCTGCAATGGCTCGGGCTCGACTGGGACGGCGAGGTGGTCTTCCAATTCGCCCGGGCCGAACGCCATGCCGCCGAGGCGCGCCGCCTGGTCGCCGAGGGCAAGGCCTATTACTGCTACTGCACGCCGGACGAGCTGACCCGGATGCGCGAAGAGGCGCGGGCCCAGGGCCTGCCGCCCCGCTACAACGGCTATTGGCGCGACCGCGATCCGGCGGAGGCGCCGGCCGGCGTCGCCCCGGCCGTGCGCCTGAAGGCGCCGCGCGAGGGCGAGACCCTGGTGCAGGACCTGGTCCAGGGCGACGTGCGCTTCCCCAATACGGAGCTGGACGACATGATCCTGCTCCGCTCCGACGGCACGCCGACCTATATGCTCTCGGTCGTGGTCGACGATCACGACATGGGCATCACCCATGTCATCCGCGGCGACGACCATCTGACCAATACGGCGCGCCAGACCCAGCTCTATCTGGCGCTCGGCTGGGACGTGCCGGCCTTCGCCCATATCCCGCTGATCCACGGGCCGGACGGTGCCAAACTGTCGAAGCGCCACGGGGCGCTGGGCGTCGACGCCTACCGCGACCTCGGCTACCTGCCGGAGGCGATGCGCAATTATCTGCTCCGTCTCGGCTGGGGCCACGGTGACGAGGAAATCATCTCGACCGAGCAGGCGATCGAATGGTTCGGGCTCGAAAACGTCGGCCGCTCGCCCGCCCGCTTCGACTACGCCAAGCTCGACAATCTGAACGGCCACTACCTCCGCCAGGCCGACGATGCCCGCCTGGCCGGCCTGATCGCGCCCAAACTGGCCGAGACCGCGGGTCATGCCCTGACCGAAGCCGAAACCAGCCTCGTCACCCGCGCCATGGAGGGCCTGAAGGCCCGGGCCAAAACCCTGGTCCAGCTCACGGAGTCGGCCCGCTTCCTGGTCACGCCGCGGCCCCTGCCGTTCGACGCCAAGGCTGAAAAGCTGATCGCCAAGGGCACCCCCGGCCACGACCGGCTGAGCGCCCTGGCCGACGAACTGGCCGCGATCGACAGCTTTTCGGCCGCGCAAATCGAGGGTGCCGCGCGCGCCCTGGCGGAGGCGACGGGGGCCAAGCTCGGCGACATCGCGCAGCCGCTCCGCGCCGCCGTCACCGGCTCGACAGTCTCGCCGCCGATCTTCGAAGTGGCGGAAATCCTGGGCCGCGACGAGACGTTGGCACGCATCGCCGACGCCCTTCGCCATGCCGGAGGTCACCACTAAAGGATAGCCTTGAAAAGGTGCAGTTCGGCCACGAGGGCCCTATTCGTGCCGAAATGCTTAGCAGTATAATAGGGCGAGCTTCATCCGAAACGCGCAGGGCCCCCTCCCCTCAGGCCAGGCGTCGCGTCGAATTCGTCACAAACGACCCTTAACGGAGTAAAGCGAGATGGCCGAACGGACCTCTGTCGTTCTCGAGGATGGTGGCAAGAAAACATCGTATCCCGTCTTGGAAGGGTCTGTAGGGCCGAAGGTGATCGACATCCGCAAGCTCTATGCGGAAACCGGCTATTTCACCTTTGATCCCGGCTTCACTTCGACGGCAAGCTGCGAATCGAAGATCACCTATATCGACGGCGACGAAGGCGTCCTGCTCTATCGTGGTTATTCGATCGACGAGCTCGCGGATCAGAGCGATTTTCCCGAAGTCTGCTACCTGCTGCTGAACGGCGAACTGCCGACGGGCGCCCAGAAGGACAAGTTCGTCAAGGCGCTGACCTATCACACCATGGTGCACGAGCAGCTCGCGATGTTCTATCGCGGCTTCCGCCGTGACGCCCACCCGATGGCGGTGATCTGCGGCGTCGTCGGCGCGCTCTCGGCCTTCTATCACGACTCGACCGACATCAACGACCCGCGCCAGCGCCTGATCGCCAGCCACCGCCTGATCGCCAAGCTGCCGACCATCACGGCGATGGCCTACAAATATTCGATCGGCCAGCCGTTCATGTATCCGCGTAACGATCTCAGTTACTGCGAGAACTTCCTCTACATGACCTTCGGCGTTCCCTGCGAACCCTACAAGGTCTCGCCCACGCTCGCCTCGGCGCTGGACAAGATCTTCATCCTGCACGCCGACCACGAACAGAACGCCTCGACCTCGACCGTCCGCCTGGCCGGTTCGTCGGGCGCCAATCCCTTCGCCTGTATCGCCGCCGGCATCGCCTGCCTGTGGGGCCCCGCCCATGGCGGCGCCAACGAAGCGGCGCTGAACATGCTGCAGCAGATCGGCACGCCCGACCGCATCCCCGAATACATCGCCAAGGCCAAGGACAAGAACGATCCGTTCCGCCTGATGGGCTTCGGCCACCGGGTCTACAAGAATTACGACCCGCGCGCCAAGGTGATGCAGGCGACCGCCCGCGCCGTGCTCGACGAGCTCGGCGTGCATGACGATCCGCTGTTCCAGGTCGCCATGGAACTCGAGAAGATCGCGCTGCACGACCCCTACTTCATCGAGAAGAAGCTCTACCCGAACGTCGACTTCTATTCGGGCATCATCCTGAAGGCGATGGGCTTCCCCACCACCATGTTCACCCCGCTGTTCGCCCTGGCGCGCACCGTGGGCTGGATCGCCCAGTGGTCGGAAATGATCGCCGATCCCCATCAGAAGATCGGCCGTCCGCGTCAGCTCTACACCGGTTCGCCCCGGCGCCCGTTCGTGCCGGTCGAAAATCGCGGCTGAGCCGGATCATGGAGTTCCCGGCCCCCGGCGGCAGGCCACGGCGCGACGGCGCCCGTGGCCGCTCGCCCGGGGCCGGCCTGGTCCCTCCTGGCACGGCGGCCGGCTGGATCCGGCTGGACCGCCCCGCCAACGACAATCCGGCCCCCTGGGGCCACCGGATCCGCCACCTGCTTCGCCTGTCCCTGCCCTGGGCGACCATCGGTCTCGCCGCTTGGTCGCTGTGGCATTTGCTCTGACCGGCAGCGGCCGGCTCCCCCCGGACCGGCATTATCTCCAAAACGGTTTTATTTACTGAGGCGGCGCCAGGGCGCTTACCGCCTTTCCGGCGGTCTTCACTCATTCAGCCCAAATCGGCTCGGAATCTGCAACCGTTTTGGTTTCTGTTGCCGTCGATAACGGGCGGTTTTTTGGGGCAATCTGTCGTTACAGTCGCTTTGTTTCGAGGGATCGCCGACCATGGATGGAGACCCGCAGTCCGCAGTCGCATTGACTCTGAGACGCATCGACATCATGCAGCGTGAGGTCCAGGCCAGTGTCCTGGAAACCATGATGCGGGTGAATGAGGAGTTCCTGGAGCATCAGCTGCGCCACGAAGAATTGGCCTTGGTGAATGAAATCGCGCGGGAGCTGAAGGCCGGCCTCAGCTTTGCCGCCGAGGTGGCGGATCACCTGAAGACCAGTGCCAAGGCGGGTCCCGTCGCCGTCAACGAGAGGGTGCACGCACGATGAGCTATGCCGCCCACCACCGCCCCGGCATCTACCGCGAAGGTGCCGCCGTCGCCCCGACCTACCGCGAACGCCAGCTCGTCGACCTGCTGCTGGCGCTGAACCGGCCCGCCAACCGGGACCGCTACGGCTTCCTGCAGCGCGACACCGCGCGTATCGAACTCGGCCTCAGCGAACTCGAGATGGACGTGCTGCTCCGCACCGCACGCCAGCGGGGCTTGATCGAAACCCAGTCGGGCTACGACCAGCTCTCGCTCACGCCGCGCGCGCTGCAGAAGATCGCCAGCCTCTGGAGCTGAACCGTCACATGTAGAGGGGTTCGCGCTCGAGCCCCTTGTAAAGTCCGGCGACCATCTCGCCGTAACCGTTGAAGAGCAGGGTCGGGCGGCGCTCGTCACTGCCCAGCACCCGCTCGAAGGCCTGGGACCAGCGGGGGTGCGGGACCTGCGGGTTCACATTGGCCCAGAAGCCGTATTCGTCGGGCCCCAGGTCCTGCCAGAAGGTCACCGGCCGCTGGTCGGTCAGGGTGATGCGGACGATCGACTTGATCGACTTGAAGCCGTATTTCCAGGGCAGCGCCAAGCGCAGCGGCGCGCCGAACTGGGGTGCCGCCGGCTTGCCATAGACGCCGGTCACCATGAAGGCGAGATCGTTCGCCGCCTCCTCGATCGTCAGGCCCTCGACATAGGGCCAGGGATAGAGGCTCTGGCGCTGGCCCGGTGCCATCTCAGGATCGTTGAAGGTTTCCATCCGCACGTATTTGGCGGAGGACAAGGGCTCGACCAGGGCGAGCAGGCGGCTCAGCGGGAAGCCGGTCCAGGGCACGGCCATCGACCAGGCTTCGACGCAGCGGTGGCGATAGAGCCGTTCCTCGAAGTCCATCTTGGCGAAGAGATCGTCGATCGCATAGGTCGCGGGCTTGGCCACCATGCCGTCGATCGTCACCGTCCAGGGCCGGGTCTTCAGCCGGTCGGCGGTCGCCCAGATCTGCTTGTGGGTGCCGAATTCGTAGAAATTGTTGTAGGTCGAGGCCCATTGCTCGTCGGTCAGCGGCCGGTCGATGGCGAAGCCGTCGTTCCGCTTGGCCGGATAGCGGCCGGCGGAGGGATCGGGGGGGGCTTCGGTCGCCCCGCTCTGCGCGGTCGGCTTGCGGCCCGTGTCGGCCGCACTGTCCTCGCCGTCGCAGCCCGCCAGCACGAAGGCCGCCCCGGCGGCCGCCGCCTTGATCAGGCCGCGGCGGTTGAAGAACAGATGTTCCGGCGTCGCCTCGGACTCGCGGAGCATGTCCCACGGTTTGCGGATGCGGATCGACATGGCTCTCCTCGACGGCAGGGACTGACTGAGGAGTAGTTCGCCCGATCCCGCCGGCGGGTTACGCCGGCGGGTGAGAAATCGACATTCAGCCGATCGAGGAACGCAGCATCCAGGCGTGCTTCTCGGACGCCTCGATGCGGCCGACCAGGAGGTCGGCCGAGGCCACGTCGCCGAGTTCGCCCAGTTCCGCCTCGGCCTTGCGCAGGCTGCGCACCAGGGCCTCGTTGGCGGCGGCAAGGTCGCGCACCATCTCGTCCGCCGTGGCGCCGGCGATCGGCTCCGAGACCGAGGTCAGCTTGGCGAAGGCGGCCAGCGAGCCGGGCGCCTTCTCGCCCAGGGCACGGATGCGCTCGGCGATGCCGTCGATCGCGTCATGCAGCTCGTTGTACTGGCCGTCGAACAGGCTGTGCAGGCTCTGGAAGAACGGCCCGGTCACGTTCCAGTGGTAATTGTGGGTCTTCAGGTAGGTCGCGAAAGTGTCGGCCAGCACCGCGGTCATAATGCCGGCCGCCTTCTTGCGCGCAGCCTCGTTCAGGCCGATGTCGATGCCCGCTTCGTTCTGCCCGGCCGCTTTGGCCTTGCTCGATTTCGCCATGGTCACTTACCTCCTTCGATTTCCACAATGTAGGCAGGGACAAAGGCCTGGGCAAGGTATTTTAGAAATATTCTAAAATACCTTGCCGATCGTCAGGAGAGCGCAGCGCAGGCCCGCTGGATGCGGGTGCAGGCTTCTTTCAGGGCCTCGTCCGAGGTGGCGTAGGAAATGCGGAAATAGGGCGACAGGCCGAAGGCCGCCCCCTGCACCACTGCGACCCCTTCGCTCTCCAGGAGGTAGGTCACGAAGTCGCCGTCGGTCTCGATCACCTTGCCGTCCGGCGTCTTCTTGCCGATCACGCCCGCACAGGACGGATAGACATAGAAGGCCCCTTCCGGCCGCGGGCAGTTCAGCCCCTTGGCCTGGTTCAGCATGGCGACCACGAGGTCGCGGCGTTCCTTGAAGCGCTCGGCTCGGGGCGCGATGAAGTCCTGCGTGCCGGTGAGCGCCTCGACCGCGGCGGCTTGGCTGATCGAACAGGGGTTCGAGGTCGACTGGCTCTGGATCTTGGCCATGGCCTTGATCAGGGCGACGTCACCCGCGGCATAGCCGATACGCCAGCCGGTCATCGAATAGGCCTTGGAAACGCCGTTCACGGTCAGCGTGCGCGCATAGAGCCCGGGCTCGATCTCCGCCGGGGTCACGAACTTGAAATCGTCGTAGACGATGTGTTCGTACATGTCGTCGGTCATGATCCAGACGTGCGGATGCTTCATCAGCACGTCGCACAGCGGCTTCAGGTCGTCGTAGGAATAGGCCGCACCCGTCGGGTTCGAGGGCGAATTCAGGAACACCCATTTGGTCTTCGGCGTGATCGCCGCCTCG
>Ga0265297_10001043_pt1 | contig 69242 bp, 75 predicted proteins | sample Munlanlwell13791_FD_192502 | JGI IMG/M metagenome (GOLD analysis project Ga0265297, IMG submission 192502) | Leachate microbial communities from a municipal landfill in Southern Ontario, Canada - Leachate well 137-91 | ecosystem: Engineered > Solid waste > Landfill > Unclassified | place... | reverse complement strand
CAGGTAAGCGGAAGGAATACGATCGTTGATTTTGACAAATGGGCGCAGCTTGACCTTAATTACATCGACAACTGGTCTTTGTGGCTGGATTTCCGGATAATCTTTAAAACAATACCGACCGTTTTATTGGGTGTCGGAGCAAAATAGATAAACAATTAAACTAGGAGGAAAACATGAAACACCTGAGCATTTTTATTGTTGTCCTGCTTGGCATTTTTGTCCTTTCACCCTTGGCTATCGCTGAGGAAATGCAGGCAACCACAGAAGCGAATCCGGCGCCGGTAAGCGATTATATCGTCGGTACGGAAGATATACTTGACATAAACATACTCCAGCCGGAACAGCTTCCGAGCACGGTAACAGTCGCCATGGACGGGTCGATCAATTTCCCTTATATAGGAAAAGTCCAGGTTAGCGGAATGACGCTTACTCAGATAAGGGATGAGATACAGAAAAAGCTCGCCGATGGTTATATGAATTATCCGGTTGTTTCGGTAGCTTTAAGAGAAAACCGCAGCAAGAAATTCTTTGTTTACGGGGAAGTTATCAAGCCGGGAACATATCTGTTGGATGAGAACATAACGGTCCTGAAGGCCTTATCGATCGCGGGAGGATTCACCAAATACGGTTCTTCCAGCAAGGTAAAGGTATTAAGGCCCAAGAAAGACGGAGCCGGTTATACGACGCACAAGGTAAATATGAACGCTGCCATGGCAGGCAATTCCAAAGCCGATATGAAGATCGAAGCGGGAGATATTATAGTCGTTTCTGAAGGGATATTTTAAGTTAAAGGAGGAACAAATGGAAATATACGAACAAAACACCGTGCGTGATTACCTGCGCGTGCTTTTCAGGCACAAAGCGATCGTGATCACTACGGTCATTGCTGTAACCTTAACGGTATTCATCGGCCTGATGCTGCAGACCCACGAATACGAAGGCAAGGTAAAAATGATCATTTCCGCTGAGAAACTGGTGGCGTCGCCGTATTATCGCGAGCTTATCGGTTATCGCGACGTGCAGGTCGCGCTGACGCAAAGCGAAATAGTTACCTCAAACCCGGTTATCGAACGCGCCGTAAAGGCAGTCGGATTATACAACCGGCCCCTGGATTACGAAAAAAACTTTTCAACAAAGTTCAAGAAACCGTTGATAGGTATCCAGGCAAAATTAATGCAGGGTAATCTGTCGAAATTTTCTGAAGAACAAAAGAACAGCTTCCTTTTCAGGTTTGCCGTAGAAGACCTGAAGAAACACATAAAAGTGGAACCGGTGAGAGACACGAATCTTTTTACTATCAGCGTGTCGGATTACAGCCCTGTCGGTTCAGCAATCCTGGCCAATGTAATAAGCCGTTCCTTTATTATCTTTGACCTGGAGCAGCAATTGGCGGAAACACAATTAAAGTATGGCGATAAACATCCTACTACGATACAGCTAAAAGACAGTATTGAAAAAATGGTCAAAAACCTTACCGGCCAGCCACTGCCTGATATAGAGGCAATAGGCCCGGCAAGTATCAAGGTTGTTGAGCAGGCGTCTGTCCCAATGCAGCCGACAGGATTGCCTAAAACGCTCACCTTCGTGCTTGGCGTGTTCATGAGCATCTTCTTAGGGGTAATGCTGGCGTTCACATGCGAATACCTTGACCAGACATTCAAGTTTCCTTTTGATGTGGAAAAATACCTGGGCCTGCCTTATCTTGGCTCAATACCCAAGGATGCCGATATAAGCTATTATCATGACCTGGCAGACCAGATATATCTTCTTATGAAAGACAAGAGTTTGAAGTCGCTTCTTTTAAGCTCCTCGTTGGCGAATGAAGGCGCGACCCAGACAATAGTTAACCTGGGAACATACCTTTCCAAATCCGCGGGCCATAAAGTGCTCATAATAGACGCTAATTTAAGGAACCCGTCTATGCATAAGCTCTTTAAAAACCCTGAAACGCAGGGGCTCGTCGATGTCCTGGAAGGAAGGCTTTCTTTCGACAAGGCGGTAAAGGACGTCGGTTCGCACCTCAATATCCTGGTAGCAGGAAAAACAAACCTTAACCCGGTGACCTTGCTTGGTTCAAAGGCAATGGCGGAAGTGATAAAAGACGCGGGTAAAGATTATGACGTTGTCCTGATCGACTGCGCTCCGCTTAGCAATTTCAAAGATGCGGCTGTAATGTCATCTTTTGTTGACGGCGTGGCGCTGGTGATCACCGAAGGCAAGACCAGGAAACAGGTGGTAAAGAACGCGATTACGCCTTTAGAGCAGAAAAAAGCAAACTTGATCGGTGTCATCCTCAACAACAGGACGTATCCTATACCTGAAAGAATATATAAAAGAGTATAACTGCGGGTATTGACTTAGGAGTAGTTTATGAAGGGCATAATCCTGGCTGGAGGCAAAGCAACTCGCCTTTATCCTGTGACAAAAGCTACCTGTAAGCAGTTGCTTCCCGTCTACGACAAGCCTATGATCTATTACCCCTTGTCGGCACTGATGCTGGCGGGGATAAGGGATATCCTCATTATTTCAACGCCTGAGGCGCTTCCGAGGTTCCGTGAACTGCTCGCTGAAGGAGCGCATTTGGGGATAAAGCTCTCTTACGCCGAGCAGAAAGAGCCAAGGGGCCTGGCAGAGGCATTTATCATAGGCGAAGAGTTCATCGGACAAGATAATGTCAGCCTTATTTTAGGCGATAATATATTCTTTGGGGACGGGTTTCATGACCTGCTCAAGGAAGCGATAATACAGAATGACGGCGCTACCATATTCGGTTATTGCGTCAAGGACCCGAAAAGATACGGCGTCATCGAGTTTGACGGTGATTCTAATGCCGTCTCTATTGAAGAAAAACCGAAAGAGCCGAAATCAAGCTGGGCTGTGACCGGGTTCTATTTTTATGACAACCGGGTCATCAAGATCGCCAAGGGCATCAGGCCTTCCAAAAGAGGGGAACTTGAGATCACCGACGTAAACCAAGCCTATCTGGATATGAAAAAGCTTAAGGTGGTCAGGCTGAACCGCGGCTATGCCTGGCTCGACACAGGCACTTACGACTCTTTGATCGACGCCTCAATGTTCATTAAAACGATAGAAGAGAGGCAGGGCCTGAAGATCGGCTGCATTGAAGAGATCGCCTACAGGATGGGTTTTATAGAAGCTTCTCAAGTTAAGAAACTCGCCAGCCAGATCAATACCAGTTACGGCGAATATCTGCTCAATATCCTTAAAGAAGATTAAATGCCTTTTTCAATAAAAAAGCTGAGCATACAGGATTTAATCCTTGTTGAGCCAAAGCTGTTCGAAGACTCAAGAGGGTTCTTCGCTGAAATATATAAACAGAGCGATTTTGCTAGCTTTGGTTTTTCTAAGCCTATTGCACAGATTAACTATTCACAGTCAGTGAGAAATGTTGTTAGAGGCCTACACTATCAGCTTAACCCAAATGCCCAGGCAAAGTTCGTTCAGGTAATAAATGGCCATATCTTAGATGTAGTTGTTGATCTTCGCAAAGGTTCTTCTTCTTACGGCAAATGGGCTACTGAAGAATTATCGAGCAAGAACTTAAATATTTTATACGTGCCAGAAGGGTTCGCGCACGGATTTTGTGTCCTCTCCGATACCGCGCTGGTCACGTATTACTGCACTTCCCTCTATTCGCCCAAGGATGAAAGAGGGGTGGCTTGGGACGACCCCGCAATTAATATTAAATGGCCGGTTAAAAACCCGCTTGTTTCCGATAAAGACAAGAAATTGCCTCGATTAGAAGAAGCAGAAAATAATTTCACCTATAATGGATAAAACATTTTTGATCACCGGCGCTTCGGGCCAGCTGGCGAAGGAATTTCAGGCCTATTTTACCGATAATAATATTAAATTTAGCGCGCCTGCGGAAGAAGAGCTTGATGTAACTGACGCGGGTAAAATTGAGGCGGCGATCGGTCAGCTAAAGCCGGATATAATCCTTAACTGCGCGGCTTTTAACGACGTTGACAAGGCAGAGGACGAACCTGATAAGGCGTTTCGCGTCAATACCGAGGCGGTTAAGAACCTCGTCTCAATGTGCAAGAAATATAACGTCTTCCTCGTGCATTACAGCAGCGATTATGTCTTTGACGGAAAAAAAGAAGGCTTCTATACGGAAAAAGACACGCCAAACCCTCTGAATAAATACGGTGAGAGCAAGCTCAGAGGCGAAGAAGAGGTTATCAGGCACTTGTCCAATTACCTTGTAATACGCTCAAGCTGGGTCATAGGCGGAGGAAAACAAAATTTTCTTTATAAAGTATCTGAATGGGCAAAAGAAAAACCCGTCTTAAGAATAAGCGCTGATGAGGTTTCAGTGCCAACTTATACCGAAGATATTGTTGACGTTACGATGCTTGCGCTTGAAAAAAAGCTCTTCGGGCTTTATCACCTGGTAAACAGCGGTTATTGTTCGCGTTACGAATTGGCAAAATATTTTGTGCAGAAGATGGGCCTGCCAAATCTTGTTTTACCTGTTCCGATAAACACTTTTGGCATAAAAACCCCTCGTCCGCTTTTTTCTGCAATGTCTAACGAAAAGATATCGAAACAACTCAACATCTCTATCCCCAAATGGGAATACGGAGTAGATAGGTTTGTGAAGGGTTTTAAAAAAACATGAATAAACGACTTCTAATAACAGGTGGAGCCAGTTTCATCGGCAGCGAATTCTCCCGTCAATCAATAAAACTCGGCTATAAAGTGGCTATTGTTGATAAATTAACCTATGCCGGAGACCTGGCAAGGCTAACTGAGGTAAAGGGCAAATTTAAATTCTATAGACAGGATATCTGCAACGCCAAAGCAATAGATAAAATATTCAAAGAAGAGAAGCCGGAACAAGTAGTGCATTTTGCCGCGGAAAGCCATGTGGACAGGAGTATTTTAGGGAGCGATGAATTCATCCGCACCAATATTTGCGGCACACAGATATTGCTTGATACATCAAAAAATTTCGGAGTAGATAAATTCATCCATATCTCTACAGACGAGGTATACGGTGATATAGAAAAGGGGCGATTTTATGAGACTACGCCCTTGAATCCCAGTTCTCCTTATTCGGCAAGCAAGGCTGCAGCTGACCTGCTGGTAAAGTCCTATATGCGTACTTTTAAATTTCCAGCACTGATCGTGCGCCCCTCCAATAATTATGGGCCATGGCAATATCCGGAGAAATTTATTCCTGTTATTATCTATAAAGCGTTCAAAAATGAGAAAATCCCTGTCTATGCAAAAGGACAAAATGTGCGAGAATGGCTTCATGTTTCTGATTGTGCCAACGCAGTACTCAATATTTTAGAAAAAGGTAAAATCGGACAAGCTTATAATGTTGGTTCGGGTGTTGAAAGAAAAAATATTGATGTAGTTAAGGAAATCCTTTACATTTTAAAGAAGTCTGAAAACCTTATTAATTTTGTTCAGGATCGGCCCGGCCATGACCTGCGGTACCGCCTTGATTCCGGAAAATTGAGAAAAGAACTCGGATGGCAGCCGCAATACGATTTTGATAGGGGACTACGCCAAACAATAGACTGGTATAAAAATAATTACGCTTGGCTTGAAAAAAAAGCAGCACACCTGCGGCATTATTGGGAAAAGGTCTATAGATAAATATGAAGAATAAATTTTTGAGGGTGATCCTGCCGGCGGTCTTTATAGCGTTTTGCGCAGGTTTATTTTTTTTATACAAATACACAGGCAAACAGGGCCACAAGGCAGTAACCCAGGAAAATTTCTCTACGAACCTGATGGAAGACTTTAGCCTGTCAAGCTTTGTTGAAGGCGGGACACAAAAAAAGTTTATACTTGAAGGAAAGGCATTAAGGTTAGCGGGGAAAAAAACCGGACCGATAATTATCGGCGCGAACAATTTCGTGCATGTGGTTGACCCCAGGCTAACTTTCTACGACGGGAATAAGCCGATCTCTATAGTTCGCGCCAAAACAGCACGCTTCCAGATGCCTCCCAGAAGCAGGATGAGCTTAGCCAAGATCGATAATATCGAGTTTTCCAGGGACATTGTCGTCATTACTTCCGACAAAAGGACTTTAACCTGCGGCGATCTGGCCTGGGACATCAAAAAAGGCCGCCTGCTTGCGAAAAATCATTTCACCATTGGATATGAAGGACAATTAGCCAGCGGTGATTCAATAGAAACAGACGTCCAATTAAAAGATTTTAACCTGAAAAATAAGTTTCACGAAAAACGAGGGGGATAAAATGGTAAACAAAACTCTAAAAATATTTCTGCGCCTGATCATTACCGCGTTCCTTAGCGTAAATATCGCGGCGCTGCCTTCAAGGTCCGCTGTTGGCAGTTCTTCAACTCCTGACGAGTTAGTGGAACAAGGGAAAACCGAGCTGCTTGAAAACAATAACATCCAGCTGGCGATAGAAAAATTCAACGAGGCCAAGACTATTGACCCGGGCCATAAAAAAGCTAACCTTTGGTCCGCGGTCACGGCAATATATGAAAACGCGGAATTATTCGGCAATAAGTCAGCTCAGCTCCCCGGGCTTTTTCAGAACTTCGGCTTTCTTAATTTAAACAAAGAAGTTGTTGTTGACGCTCAAGGCGAGCCTACTGGAATGGAAAATTTCCCTTCAGCGGTTGACAACATTATCCTTGATAACAATACGGCAACATTCGCTGGAGAGTGGGATACCTTGTTAGAATCAGACAGCTTAGACACTTACGGCCCTGATTGCCGCGCGCACTCTGTAGATACTATAGGAGGCAGCACCGCTACATGGTCACCGAATATTGTTGTCCCGGGCCATTACAACGTACGCGCCTGGGTAGCAAACACACCGGAAAATATCACTGACGCGGAATATCACCTTGCCTGGGATTCCGGAACATCCTTTTATTGGAGAAGCCAGCAGAGAAATGGCTGGGTGTACCTGGACACGCTTGATCTTAATACAGGCACGGTAAGCCCAATTACGCTTTATAATAGATCAGCTTTTCCTTCGGGCAGGGTTATCGCTGACGCGGTCAAACTTCAATACGAAGGATTCAGAGAAGACGACAGTTCATCTGGTTTTAGCTTTACGGGCGCTTGGGAAACTAATGAAGGACCTGAAAATATCTGGTGGTCATCACGTTGGCACGCGGCAGATCCAACTGAATCAGCAACAGCTGCCTGGACGGTAAACTTGCCTTTAACGGGAAGATACGATGTCCTGGTAAAATTCAGAAGCCTTCCCGGTGTATCTAATAACGCCGAATACGTCATTTCTCCAAACGGCGGAACCGAAGAAACAGTAACCATAGACCAAAACGACAGTGGCCGCTGGATTTCACTTGGTATCTTTGACTTTCCAAATACTTCAAATAATGTCGTTACCTTAAAAAGCAGCGCCGAAGGCATAGTCATTGCCGATGGCATCAGATTTGACCCGATAAAAACCCTGCCCAACGCCACAGAAATGCAGGATAAGATGTCAAGCCTCCTTACCCAGATGGACGACGCGATAGCGCGGCTTGCCGTCCCATTGTCTGACCCTGCATTTGTAGAGACAGTTACTGTTGATTCTGACACTATGCACCTTGACTGGGCGGATGTGAAAGCATTAGAGGCATTTTTCTATTTTATGAAAGAAAAGATATGCATCGCCTCCGCATACAACATGGATAACGCTGATCTACAGAAATGGATGTCAAGGTCCAATTTAAGCATGGATATCATTTACGGCGCCTATGCTAATTTATTGACGCCTATGCCTGATGCTGCCGCTAAATTGGGCTCGGCCAAAACCGCCTATGAAAATATGATCAATTCTTACTTCGCGGCTTCTGATTTTATAAGAAACAACAGAAACGACGGCAACATAAACCTTCATTTAGTGCGGCTTTACGAACCAGGCGCCGATCAGGAAGACATAGACCGCGTGCTGGAAGAAGAGGCGAATTTTAGAAGCATCTTCGGCGATATTTTGAACAACCTCACTGATCAGGCATCTCATCCGTATGTCCATCTACCGGTCCGGGAATTCTTCTTCTCGGAAGACGATTTTCTACCTGGTGTCCCACCTAATATTAATTTTAACAGCTTTTATACCAATCCTATAAATTTCAGGGCATTCAGCGAAGAGCTGCTGGAGCATGACTATATCTATGATGATTTTTCCGATCCGACAATGGGTGGATTCCTGCCGGGTTGGACGCCCGCTGAATGGAACTACATCTTCGGGCATGGGCCAAATTTCAACGATGACGAAATGACTGTTCTTTGGAACGAAAGCACTCCTTCGGTAAAATTAAGCTGGCAATTCTCCGACAGCGATACAGGAGCGGAGCATATCACCAAATATGAGATTTATCGCTCAACCACTCCGGACGTAACGCTTTCTTCCCAGAAGATCGCTACGATAACTAACCCCGCTACAATGACTTTTACTGATAATAATCTCGGACAGGGAAACGATTTTTATTATAAGATTTATACCTATTTTGATTTTGGCGGAGGAAAAACGGCTATTTCCGGAAGCGATATTGCCCATATGCGTATCAGGCTGTATGTTGACGCAAATTACGCCGGAGCCGAACCAGAGGACGGGTCTAAACAGCATCCTTATAAAGATTTGGGCGATACAATACGCGAAATTGCCTCAAACGGCACAAAACTCCACGTCGCCAAAGGCATTTATCGGGAAACCGCCGCGACCCTTAAGCTTTGGAGCAAAAATAATATCAGGATTGAAGGTGGATATGAACCGGTGAACTGGACCCGGAATATTCAGGATAATGTTACGACCATCGATGCAACAGGCTTAGAAACCGGCGGTTGGCAGGCTGTGGCAGGTTTTTCCAATGTCTCCGGAAGCGTTTTAGACGGCTTCTCCATAACAGGCATCACCGATGAAACCTGGAGCCAGGGTATAGATATATATAATTCTTCATCCATCACCATAAAAAATTGCAGAATATACAACTGTAATAAAGGCATCAGCGTTCAAATGAGCTCATCCGTTACAATATTAAACTGCGTTTTAGAGGGCAGAAAAGGCGCATCAGCTGGTTCAGAAGGTATTTCCGTAAATTCTTCAAACGCTGTTGACATCCGTAACTGCAATATCAATAATTTTTATTGGCAAGGCATCACTATAGCAAATGGGAGTAGTGCCAATATTGAAAATTGTGAGATTTCCCAAAATGGAAAAGGTGGCATCAATTCTTATGGAGCAGGTTCAGTTAGTGTTAAGGGATGCAAGATCATTGGTAATGGCGGTGTTGGCGATGGCGCGTTCGGTATCAATTTTTCCGCCTTTGATTCAGGCCCGGTTTCTCAGATGGCTATCCATAATAATCTGATCCAGGGAAATATGGATACCGGTATCGCCTGCAGCGGCAACGATATTACGCCAGTAGGCTCTGTAAATATCACCAATAATACAGTTGCAAATAACGGAGTCTGCGGCATTGCTTACTTTAATTTACAAAGTATAGTTATTCAGAACAACATTACCTATAATAATAATAACGGAAGCGTAGGCATAGGCATCCAGGAACTCGGGACAACTCCTTCAACCCGGATCATTAGCAATAATGACGCGTTTGGCGCTATCCCTGAAGCTAATAACTATCAGAACTGCGGAACATCAGCCGGTTCAAACGGCAATATCTCAAGTGATCCGTTATTTGCTGCAGGGCCGTCAGGCGATTATTATTTAAGCCAGATCGCTTCGGGACAATCTTCTGATAGCCCTTGTGTCAATGCAGGAGCTGGAACAGCTTCTGCCTTAGGCCTGGACAGCACCACAACCAGCACCAACCAGACAGGCGATACCGGCACAGTTGATATTGGTTATCACTATCTGTCAGCTTTACCCTCCGACATCATCATTGACAACACAGACACTACCCACACAATCGCGATAGGTACCTGGGCAGCCAGTACTTCGTCACCCGGATACTATGGCACTAATTATCAGTACCGTAATGCCGGTACAGGCACTAAGAAATTCTTATGGAAACCTAATATAGTTATTTCCGGTACGTACGAAATATTTGCCCGTTGGGCCGCAAAATCCAACCGTGCCACCAATGCAAAATATACTGTCACTGGCTATGCACCGGTTGAAGTGAACCAGCAGCTTGATGGAGGAAAATGGGTGAGCATAGGACAGTATAATCTTCCGGTAGGCTCCACTTCTAATATTGAACTTAACGATAATGCAAACGGGATAGTTGTCGCTGATGCTGTAAAAGTATCGTTAAAATAGAAATAATTTATCTCTCTGATAGTCGGATAATAATATTTAAATAATTAGGGATCCTTATATTTATAGAAAATAGGGAAGTATGGTTTGATATGGACTATCGAAAAGAAATATTCTTAAAATTACCGCATTTTTTGCTTACTATTAATTCGGCAGAAAGAAATAAGCGGATAATTAATCAAAACTTATTGACACACCATAAATTCTTTAAGATAAATGGTGCGGATATTAATCTATTTTATTCATTAAGCAATATGATTATAGAAAGTAATGATAAAGCTCTAGCATTCTTAATCAAGGGTGACTTTTATAATGAGAGATATAAGAATAACACGCGGTTTTTGATCGAAGACTATAAAAAAGATGGAATTGAGTTCGTAAAAGAATTGGATGGTTCCTTTGTTGTCATAGTGATAGATAAAAATTTAGGTGCTATATTTGCTGTAACTGATAGATTGGCTTCTCGTAAAATGATTTACAGCTATAGAGATTGCATCCACACCTTTTCATCATCTTTGTATTTACATCCCGTTTATAAGCATAACCTTGATATAACTTCCATTGGCAGTTATTTGGTTAACGGTACAGTATATAATTGCCGCACTTTCTTTGAAGGAATAAAGATTTTTGATAAAGCGTCAATATTTGAATACAGGGATGGTAAAAATAGATTTTACAAGTACTGGGACTACATATTTACTGATTCATTTTCTGGAAAAAGCTATTCAAGCTTAAAATCTGATTTAGCAGGGTTGCTGATTGATTCTGTTAAAACAAGGCTTAAACCGGATTATGCCGTACATTTATCTCTGAGCGGTGGGTATGATGCCAGAGGAATTCTAGGAATTTTAGGTTCCACCTTAAAAGTAAAGGATGTTCATGCCTTTACATATGCGTATGGAGAAATAAGCCGATTAAGCGATGAATATGTAGCAAAGAAATTAGCAAACTATTATAACTATAAGCATGAGATCGTTCGGAGCTTTAATGGTGACCTGGGTTCAATAATAAATAAAAATGCATTGTTGGGTCATGGAATTGGTCACATGTGCCATGAAGTAGATGCTTACTTCACTTTAGGTAACAATGAATTTGGACAGGATCATAAGATTATGTTGACAGGTGATCAAAGCTTCGGAGCATATGCTCAGAATGTCGAATTAATAGATGAAAATGACGTTTTAAAATCTGTTTCTATAAATGATTTCCGCGCACTAGACTGGCTGAAAGAATATTTACCAGTAAATTCATTTGATGATTTCTACCAGTTGATCAAAGAGGAAAACCTTGCAATCTTAAATAGGTATCCCGATAAGAAAAACCTGTTTGATTTGGGAAATTTTCTGTATCTTGACCAGAGGTTAAAGCATGTTTTAATGCCGTGGCGTGAAAATTTCTGCGGTGCGTTCTTTGAGGTAGCAAATCCTTTTTTGAGCAATAAAATACTGGATTTCACACGAAGCGTTCCCGCAAATATTCGCTATGGAAAGAAATTATACCGAGATACCATAAAGTATTTATTCCCAAGGCTATGTTCAATTAAGCCAGCGGCAACTGCTAGCTTTACGAAATACTGGGACACAACATTATATCGCGAAAAAGAAATATTCAGCCAATTTATGACAAAGCCTGGCCGGCTAGATAATATATTGCCACCTGAAAGCTTATTAAGGATATTGAAGGATTTTCAATTGGTGAAAAAAAATAGATTTGGACAGACTTCAGCATCATCCTTTAAGAATTTTTTGTTGACGGCTAAATTATATAAACGCCTTTCTGGTAAATACAATCGTTACACGCAAAAAAGGGTCAATGTAGCTAAATTTTTGGAAAGAGTCATGCTTTTACGTAAAGTTTTGTCAAATTTAGAAAATCAGCAGAATGCTCAAGAATCAGCAATGAACAACTAAAATGTCTTTAAAAAAGAACACCTTTTTATCTTCAATTACAATTTTTTCACGTATGCTTACCGGAACAATTCTTTTGTTCCTGCTGGCCAGACATTATTCTCTTCAAGAATTCGGGTCATTTACTTATGCGTTCGCTTTTGGCTCCATAGCATTCTTGCTTACCAATTTTGGCTATAATTTATTTACCGTTAGAGAGATTTCTCGGAGTCATATTTCAGCAAGTAATGCTTTTATTAATACAATTTTTATAAAAACTTTTATAAGCTTATTATTCGTCATCGCAATTCCTATATACATACATTTATTAAAAATAGATCATTTAACAAGTACTCTCATTTGGATTCTTTCGATTGCCTTCATATTTAATTCTTTCCAGCAATATGTAAATGCTTTGTTCAAAGGCACTAACATTTTCCATTACGAGTCTATAATATCTTTTTGGCAAAATATTTTTATAATTTTGTCTGCTGTAATTTGTATTTTTTTCTTCAAGACTAGCATTGTTGGGATTGCATTTCTGTATTTAATTGGATATGTAATCGGCGCACTTATAAACTTAGATCTTTTTTTGCGGAAAAATATCCAAGAAATTAAGCATGCTAAGTTTTCATTCGGGATGCAGAAAGCACTTTTCAGTGGAGTAATTCTATTTGCTTTGCATTCAATATTTCTAAAAATTTATTTTGAAACTGATACTTTAATTGTGGGAAATTTGCTAGGAAGCACCGATGTTGCGTATTTCCAAGCAGCGATGAAATTAGTTGTCGCGGTCATGTTTATTTCAGAAATTCCGTTTAATTCCTTTTATCCGACAATTAGCAGAACATTGGCAAAGAATGACTACTCTAAAAGCATATATTTAGTCAAATTAATGTGTACGGCTGGAATTTTTTTGACGGCGTTTATGGTTTTATTCTCTAAATTAATAATAACAGCTTTATACGGACAAAGGTTTCAATTTTCTGCGAATTTACTTTTTTTCGCAGCATTCATAATATTCATTAGATTCACTGCGGGCGCATTCGGTCTTATTCTGTCAGCAGGAGGATATCAAGGAATTCAAGTTTCAGCGGCATTGTCAGCTACATTTGTATCAATAATGCTAAACTTATATTTAATACCGGTTTTCGGTTTATTTATGGCAGTTTTCACTAGTTTAATTGTAAATTTATTAATTTTCCTATTCTACTATTATCAATGCATGAAACAATTTCATATTAATTTTATAAATAAGGAAATACTTACTATAATAGCTATAATTACGATAATGGCATCATTGTTTAATTTCGCTAAACTCAATGAAACAGTTTTAGGAGCAATATTTTTTGTTTTCTTAGCTGTTTTCATTGTTTTTCTGTATTTTAGAAAAGAAATCAAGAATATTCTTAATTCAATGTTAGTTTTCCCAGTAAAGATTTTTTCATAATGCAAATTTTTGGTAAGGTAAAATTAAGTTAATTAATTATATATAAACTTACTTGCAATGATAAAAATTGTCATAGTAGAAGGCTCATTAAATCATACAAATAGAGGAATAAATGCCATTACAAGAGGAACAATTTTTTCTATAGTCAGAAATTTTCCAGAATTCTCTGTTGAAATATTCATTTTTCGGCTCGGGAAAACTAATGCACAATTTAAACATACATTAATATTTAATGGCTACAATGTTTCCGTGTGTGAAGGCACGGTAAAATATTATTTTTCCTTTATTTTTACATTTTTGAGTTTTATTCTTCAATGGCTGCCTAAGAAATGGATTAGAAGGATATTAAGAAAGCTCAAGGTGTTAAATATTCTATTAGATGCGGATATAATAATTGATATAAGCCAAGGGGACAGTTTCGCAGATATCTACGGAACGAAACAGTTTTTTTACATGTTCTTTAATAAATTTGTTGCGAAATGCTGCGGCATAAAATATATATTTTTCCCTCAAACCATTGGTCCATTTAAAAATAAAATTATTCGGAAGCTGGCTGGTCATATTTTGAGTGGAGCTGAGATGGTTTTCGTACGAGAGGGCAATAGTTGGCAATATCTAAATAATATTTTTGATGGTAAGATAAACCTTAAACTGGCAAGTGATCAGGCTTTTTTGATGCCCCCAGAAAAGGTAGATGATGCAGACTTAGATAGATTCATCAAGGAAAATAAGTCGGTTATAGGCTTTAATATAAGCGGCTTCCTGGCAAGCTCAAGCAAAATTCATGATCAGATATTGGGAAAGAACATAGACTATACGGAGTCTATTGAGTCTGTGATTAATCACTATTGCGAGAATAGCAACTTGGGAGTACTATTTATTCCCCATACGAATCAGGACTATGTTGTTTCACTATATATATATAACCGAATACAAAGTAAATATGAGGACAAAATTTTTTTGATCAAGCCAAAATATAACGAGGCTCAGCTTAAATATATTATCTCAAAATGCGATTTTTTCGTCGGATCGCGCATGCATGCCTGTATAGCGGCATTAAGCTCTTATGTGCCAACTATCCCGATTGGTTATAGCCATAAATTTGATGGTATCATGAAGCAACTGGGACTTGAACAATTTGTTGTTATTATTCAGGGAGAATCTAGCTCTATTGTTGAAAAGATTAAAAAAGCGTTTGAATCAAAAGATTCTATAAAACAGAGGCTTCAAAAGATAATTCCGCCTACTCAAGAAGCTGCGTTAGAATGCAGCAAAGTATTATATGGTATTATCCGATAATATAAATATTGCCACGAAAAAAGGCTTATGCTTAAGATGCGGCGCATGCTATGCAGTATGTCCGGTTGATGCAATTTCCATTGATCTGACAACGGATAATTATCCTATTGTAGACAATTTGTTGTGTACTAAGTGTGGAAAATGCTTGAAAGTATGTAGTGGGATGTTCCCGGATCAGCAACCATATGCACAAAAATCTCTTTTAGGAACAGTATTAAATGCATACATAGGATTTTCAAATGATGCAAAAATTAGAAGATCTTCTGCTTCCGGAGGTTTGGCAACTTCTATTAGTTGCTATTTACTATCAGCAGGAATTATAGATGGGGTTATTCTTGTTAGAGGCAACATTTCAAATGCCTTACGGAATGAAGTCATTATAGCTTCGACTTCGGAAGAGGTAAAGAGTTGCCAAGGTTCTCGTTACTCTCCTGCTTATGTCTGTCACAGGATACGCAATATTGACATGACAAAGCGTTATGCGTTTATTGGAAAACCATGCGACATTCAGTCTTTACATAAAATACTGACTGTTTGTCCCGAGTTATCCAAGGCCGTTATCTATAAGATAGGTATTTTTTGTCATCATACCCCGAACTACAAATCCACTGATCAAGTAATAGATAAATTTGGCTACAATAAAGAATTTATATCGCGAATCCAATACAGAGGGGATGGCTGGCCGGGGTATTTTAAGATATTCGACAATAACGGAGATGTCGTTTTCCAAGAAAAATATCCTGTAATTTGGTCAAAATATCTTTTAAAAATTCCGAAAAGATGTAATTTCTGCTCGGATTGCACGGCAGAAAGTGCCGACATTTCACTCGGAGATCCATGGAACATGCCTCAAGAAAATGAAGGCGGAGGAAAAAATATTATTCTTGCGCGATCAAGAAAAGGCGAAGATTTAATTCGATTGTTGATTGACAATAATCTAATAACGTGTGTAAAAATATCTTTGATACAAGTATTACAGAGTTCAAAATCGCTGTTAAAGAAGAAGAATTCAGCAGCTTATAAAATTATTTTAGCGAAGATTAGAATGAATGATACGCCTTATTTAAAAATTAACTTACACCTGTTTTTTAATATGGCGAAACATATCAGTTACCGAGTCAAAAGGATAAAGAACATTTTTGTTAGTAATTCATCCAAAAAAGATAAGGAGCTAGTATGAGTAAAATTTCATTCTTAAAAACAGCAGCATTATTTTTGGTGATTTCATTTGTAACTAAATTATTTTTAGATATTCCTTTCTTAGGTATTTCGCTTTTACTTACAGTTTTTTGTTTTGCGTATTTCTTTTGCAAACCATCACACATCGGTATAGCAATTGCTGTTTTGGCATCAGGGCTGATCCCTTACAATAAATTACCGAGTTTCTCCGTGCTAGGTGGATCTTTGTATATTATAGATTTGATTACAATTGTACTAGCCTGTACGTTAATGCTGAAATCTTTTACTAATTATAGCCATACTCCTTCATTCAAGAAAAATAGATTACTAAAGCCGATTTCTGTTTTATATTTGCTTGTTGCTATTGCTCTTTTGAGATCAGTCATTTCTCAAGCTAATGGTGGAGCACACTTAATTTTGAGAGATATTAGGCCCTTTTTGTATTTCATTGTAATGTATATAGTATTAATCAAAACAATTAAAAATGAGCGTGATTATCAGAATTTAATCAGAGGTTTTGTTTCAATCGGGATTTTAATTGGAATTGCTCAGATTTTAGAATCCAAATTTAATTTGGGTTTTACTGCTGCATGGATCAGAGAACCAAGAGTGGAAGGGGGAATTGAGCTGGGAGGAATCAAAAGAGTATCTGTGCCAGGTTTATCATTTTTAATATTTAGTATTTATTATTTAATTCAAGACTTATTAAATGAATGCAAGAGAAAATTTATTAAATTCCTTGGATTAATAATTTGCTTACTTGGGATCCTCGTTGCTTTTGGAAGAATGAGATTTTTCTCACTTTTTATTGGATTGATTATTCTTGCTTTCTTCCTTAAACAAAAACAAAGAAGAAAATTACTATTTTTGTCATTTGGTACAATTTGCTTAGTCATTTTTTCTTGCTTCGTTCTTTTTAATGTAGGATCAGAGTCAATCAAGCGAAGGTTGCTTTCAACATTTGAAATGAGCACTTATTACGGAACTTCCCTCACGGCTCGTTTTTATGAAAATCTTGATGCAATTAATTCTATTAAACAGAATCCCGTGCTTGGTATAGGTTTTGGCAAAGATTATAGGGGCTCTGGCCTGCTAAAAACTAGATTTAGCGGTGACTTTACTTACATCCATAATGGATATTTCTATATTTTAATAAAATTTGGGATAATTGCGTTATTGCCTCTCTTTTGGATAGGAGCGGTATTTTTTAGGAATTGCATTAACGGTTGCAGATATTTGTCAGGCTTCAACTTAATTGTTAATATCGCGAGTTTTATCACCATGATAAGTATAATGATTATGTCGTTTACGCAAGCAGAAATCGGTCATTTTCCAGCAATGACATTAATAGCTTTATTACTATATATAAGTGAGCCCATTAATAATCTTGTTCTTAGGGTAAATGGAACAAATTGATTTCCAGGAATATAAAATGGATCTCTCCATCATTATTGTGAATTATAAATCATCTGATGTCTTAGAAAATTGTTTGGAGTCCATATTTAAACATCAGCCATCAATTAAATATGAAATTATCGTAATCGATAACGATTCTCGTGATCCTGGTTTTTCGGTTTTGAAGGAAAATTATAAAAAAGTTAAATTTATTGAAAACAGAAAGAATCGAGGTTTTTCTGTAGCTAATAATATAGCAGCGGAAAGCGCTGAAGGAGAAGTATTATTGTTCCTAAATCCCGATACCATCGTTAAACCAGACGCTTTGGACAAAATGTTCAAAAAAATAGTACAAAATCCGAAAATTGGAATAATTGGCCCAAAAGTACTTAATTTCGATGGCTCTGTTCAAAAAGAAGGTGCCAGAAGATTGCCAACCTTATTTTCTATGTTTTGCAATTTATTTATGCTGAAGATGCTATTTCCCAATACTACGTTTTTCACTGAGTATATAAGAAATTACGACGCCGAACAAGAAGTTCAGTTTGTTTCCGGGGCGTGCCTTGGGATTAAAAATGCAAATTTTAAGAAAATCGGTGGTTTTTGCGAAGATTATTTCATGTATTCAGAAGATGTGGATATTTGTGATAAAGCAAGAGGGATCGGACTAAAAAATTATTATCTCCCTTCCGCATTAATTGTTCATTTAGGAGGCGCAAGCAGTAAAAAAGTCCCTGACAGTAAAATATTCGAATATTGGTTTTTTAAGTCTCGGCGTGAATATTTTATGAAAAAAGGCCTGATTTCAGGTTTTTTCGTGAATTTAATTTATATTTTTGGTGGAGCATTAAGAATCATTGTCGGTTCTATCGAAGCTTTTCTGTATCGGCTATTCGGAAAACTCAAAGAATTCTCTTATTATAAAATGGTCACAAAAAAATATTTTAGGGTTTTCGCTTTAGGATTCAATATAGATATACACACTTGATCAAATACTATGGCCAATTACCTTATTATATCACCAGTCCGCAATGAAGAAAAATATATTGAGAAAACTATTAATTCGGTCATATCTCAAACACTCAGGCCACATAAATGGATTATAGTAAACGACGGTTCAACTGACAATACATCTGTAATTCTCAAGAGATATGCCAGCATCTATCCATGGATAAAAGTAACTGAAAAGAAGGACCGTGGTTTTACGCAGGTTGGCAAAGGCGTTATGGAAGCTTTCTATGAAGGATATAACACAATCTGTAAAGAGGAGTTCGATTTTATTGTAAAACTAGATTGCGATGTTTCTTTTGACAATGATTATTTCCAGAAGTTGATTAAGCGATTCGAGCAAAATAAGAACCTCGGGATCTGTGCAGGAACTTCTTTCACCGCAGAAAACAATAAGTATTTTGAAGAGAAAATGCCTCAATTTCACCCCTGGGCTGGGGCAAGGATGTATAGAAAGCGCTGCTTCGACGATATTGGCGGCCTAATCATCAGCCTGGGTTGGGACATCGTAGATATTATTAGAGCTCAAATGAGAGGATGGACAACTGAAAGATTAACAGATTTAAGGATCATTCACCACAGAAGAATGTCTTCGAGAAATGGACTTTGGGAAGGAAAATTAAGGACTGGCAAGAACTTTTACATTACTGGTTATCACCCAGTTTTCTTAATTGCTAGGAGCGTTTATCGTTTAGCTCAGCGACCTTATTTTATAGAATCATTTGGGGTAATTTACGGATATATTCAAGCAGCATTAAATAAAGAACCTTTAGTTGTCTCGAAAGAAGAGAAAAAATTTGTGCAAAGGCAACAATTAAGAAGATTGCTAGGATTAAAGGAGTAAATAAGTGAAAAGAAAAAGGGCTAATATATTAGGAGTTGGCATAGATGTGATTGATTTTAAGTCAGCTTTAACGCGCATAGAGGAGTTAATAGAATCGAGAGGGAATCATTTTGTTTGCGTTAATAGTGTGCAGGATATCATGATTTCTCAAAAAAATGAAAGATTTAGAAAAATTGTGAATAATTCTGATTTAGCGACACCGGATGGCTGGCCAGTTGTTTGGGCGATTAAATTAAATGGATACAAGCAAAAGCAGCGTGTGACAGGTCCTGATTTAATGATTGCTATGTGTGAACGTAGCGTTAAGAAAGGTTATTCTCATTTTTTTTATGGTGGAGCCGCCGAGGTTCCAGATCTTCTTGAAGCCAAACTAAAAGAAAAATTCCCTGAGCTCAAAGTAGCAGGGAAGTATTCGCCTCCCTTTAGGCCATTAACTCCCGAAGAGGACACCAAGATAATAGAAATAATTAATAAAAGCGATGCTGATATATTATGGATTGGGTTGAGCACTCCTAAACAACATTTTTGGATGGAGGAACATTTTCGAAAAATACAGGTGCCAGTAATGTTTACTGTTGGAGCCGGGTTTGATTTCCATAGTGGAAGAGTTCCAAGAGCGCCCGTATGGATGCAGAAAAGCGGGTTGGAATGGTTTCACCGCATCATGCAGGAACCGAAGAGATTGGGCAAAAGATACTTAGAATATCTACCCCTTTTTGCCTTTAAGCTTACGGGACAATTATTAGGTATCAAAACGTATAAGATTGATTAACCAAGGAGAAAAAAAGTGGTTAAAAAACAAAAGGCATTAATTACCGGGGGTTGCGGATTTGTAGGGAGACATTTTACTAATGATCTTATAAGGCGCGGTTATGAAGTCACAGTTGTGGATGACCTTTCTACGGGACTTAGTTTGGAAAAATGGCCGGTTTTTTTAAGACCAAAAGGAGAATTCCGTTTTCTAAAAGCTGATGCGAGAGAATATTTTAAAGAATCCAGTGAATCTTTTGATCTTATTTTGCATCTTGCCGCAGTTGTGGGCGGCCGCATGACTATTGAAGGCGATCCTCTAAAGGTAGCCACAGATTTAGCAATTGACGCTATGTTCTTTAACTGGCTCCCGAGATTGAAACCACAGCCGAAAAAAGTACTCTATTTTAGTTCTTCCGCTGCATATCCGATAAATTTGCAAACTGAAAGCAAGAATCAACGGCTTTCCGAAGAATTAATTGATTTTAATAAAGATATAGGCGTACCGGATATGACCTACGGGTGGTCAAAACTGACAGGCGAATTCTTAGCAAAGTACTCGGTCGAAAATTACGGAATTGATGTGGTGACGTATCGACCGTTTTCCGGCTATGGAGAAGACCAGGATATGACATACCCTTTCCCAAGCATTATAAAACGAGTTGTAAATAAAGAGGACCCCATAGTCGTATGGGGCAGCGGTAAACAGACAAGGGATTTTATCCATATAGATGATTGCGTAGAGGCAGTAATGGTTACTATGGATAAACTAAGCGCAGGTGAAGCTATTAATCTTACATCTGGCTTTGGCACAAGTTTTTTCGATTTAGCCAAGATTGCGATGAAAAAGCTTGGTCATGAAGTTGGCTTGAGAAATGACCTGACAAAACCAGAGGGCGTTTTTGCCAGAGTTGGAGATAATACAAAATTATCCAAATTCTTTACTCCACGTATTAGCTTAGAAGAAGGCGTTGAAAAAGAAATAAAATATTTATCTGAAAAATCTAAGGCTTGATTTCTACCCAGGGTGTTTTAGAGAGATTTGAAGAAATAGTTTTATCATCAATTTTAACCGTAGCATTAATTCGTTTTAGAAGCACAGGATGTTTGCCCCAGTTGAATTTGCCTTCGACATTCCAGCCACTTCCGGTGTTTTTCACATCGCTTATCGCAAACAAAATGTAGGATTCACCATCCTTAAGTAAAGCGATTGCGCCATTTTGATCTGTTGTGATAGTAAAAGGACCAAGCGCAATAGACTTATCTTTAATAAAACCGACTGCTGCATCTAAAGAAGGTGAAGTTACAGTAAAAATACCGTCTTTTAGTTCTCCTGTTATGCTTTCCCCTTTTAAAAACATGAGCCCGCCCAAAGAAGTAAGAATTAATTTTTGAGGATTAGCTATTGTATCAAAATAACTCTGTATATCATCAAAAACAGGCTCTTGCTTCCAACCATGACTAAAGGCAAATTGGAATAGCCCATCCCAGTTATACATCGATGCCTCAACAGACAAAATAATGGGGGTTTCATAAGCGAATTGATTGGGATAACATTGATTCCATTCGGTAACAGCAAATGGTTTATACTGTTTGGCCGCTTTGCGGTACGTATTAACAAGATAATTTGTAATGCCTAATTTTTTATCAAGAAGCACGGATTTATTGTGAATGGTAAAATCATTTTTTTCCCACTTTTCACGAGGGAATTTAGGATGATCCCAATAGGCATGCTTGTCAATAAAATCACATGAGCTTAACGCATCAGTACTTGAATATTGTGAACCTGAAATTGGACATTTTACTCCTATTTCATTCTTCAAAAATCCCACCATTTCGTCAAAATATTTCTTCTCTATATCATCAGGATAGCCTTTTCCCAATACATCCAATTGTTTTTGGTAATATTTCGGATATTTCTCGGGGCTGAATTTCTTTAACGAACTTTCATTGATAATTTCTATCATCGCAACAGCCGGATCTTCATGATAACGTAGTTTTGTATAGGGATTACGGTGAGTTAAAAGGTCACTAGCATATTTCTTTTGCAATTCAATTAATTTCCTATCGAACATAGAGTATGGCTTTGCAGCAATTCCAAGCATCTCTGCCTCTCTAACCCCATCGGCTTCTGTAAAATGTCGTGAAACGAGTAAATTTATATCAACATAAATACCACGCTGCTTCAATTGGTAAATAAGGTAGTCCAGCTTATCAAGTTGGTTTTTGCTTAGCTTGCCAGTTTTTTTCATCTGAGGGTTTTTGTAGGCAAGCTGAATATCTTCAAAAATTCCTTTCGGTTCAAAAAAAAAGTCCATATGATGCAGACGGACAGCATTAAATCCAAAAAAGGCAATTCGGTCAGCCAATATTTCTGCCTGTTCATGATTTGGAAAACAAGCGTTAAAACAAAGATTCGTCCCCCAAAACTTCGCCCGCGTTCCATCTTCAAAGAAGAAATGTCCATCTTTTACCTTTACAAAGCCATGTTTGCCCGCAGGTGCGTCTAAAACAAGTTTACCTATATTAAGAGGAGAATTAAAATCAAGTTTTTCAGGAAAAAAGAACGGATACCATTCTCCATCGTTATCAGCAACGGAAGTAGAAGCGAAAAAAGTGATCCCTATCAACATTAGCAACAAAATAAATTTAGCAAATTTTTTTATCATAGAAAGATTATAACACAAAAAATCCATAAAGTCACCAAGTCATAACGAAACCATTTTGTAAGGTGATAGTAAAACGGAGGAGAAAAAAGTCAATAAAAAAGGGATACAGCCAATTCACAAATTTCGCTTTCGTTTATATAATTAGGACAATGTTAAACTCAAAAATACAAATCCCCGTCGATATTAAAGAAAACAAAAGCTCTGAACGGAGTTGTATATCCGCTCATTTAGATAAAAGAAATTTGACGCGCTTAGATAAAATAACAAGGAGGAGAAAATGAACAAACCAAGATTTTTGGCAGTTGCGGGTTGCGCGGTAGCCATTCTTTTTCTGGGGCTTTCCCAGGGCTTTGCGCGGACGGAATCTAAACCACAGGGCAAGCGTAATATTAATGCTGCCCGCCAACGCGTAGAAAAACACAAGGAACTTTCTCAGTTAAGAATGGAAGCTGCAAAGCGAGCTAAGGCGGCTAGAGCCCTGGCAGCAGCTAAGAAAAGGGCTTTAAATAAAGCGGTTGTTGAAACAGAAGGAGGAAAGAAATGAAAAAGGACCGTAAATATTTGAACCCTTGGGTGAAACTAATATTGGCGCTGGCCACGGTTGTGTGGACAGTGGCTCCTGGCACTGCGATCGCCCAGATGCCTATGCCCACTACCGAAGTTCCGCATTATTTCGGGCCATACGCGAATTACGCTAATACTACCTTGCCGAAAGGCGCTGTTGCCAGTATTACGGTAACTGCCGGAGGCTCCGGATATACCGCTCCGACTGTTGAGATCATGGATGCCTATGGCCTGGGGACAGGCGCTACTGCCACTGCAACAGTAACAGGAGGCGTTGTAACCGGTATTACCGTGACAAACGGCGGCAACGGTTATGCTGCTCCGATTGTAACTATTATTGACGCTACCGGTATTGATGCGTTTGCAACCGCTGCTATAGGCGGAACGCTCACCGGAGGTATTAGGAAATTTATTGATACCTTACCTGGGTTAACTCCAGCCGGCGTCAATAATCTCGGACAATATATCCCTATTGCCGATAAAGACACTATTACTTATCCCGGCTCTGATTATTATGAAATCGCGGTAGTGCAATATAAGGAAAAAATGCACACCGATTTAGACCCGACTACATTGCGCGGCTATGTTCAGCTTTCAACGAGCGTCGTCCCGGGAAATCAGGTGCCGCTATTCAATCCCGACGGAAGCCCGATTCTGTTACCTGACGGAACGCAAGCAAAAGCAGTTGATAATCCACACTATCTCGGCCCGCTTATTTCAGCTACAAAGGATAAGCCGGTGCGTATACTTTTCCGTAACTTACTCCCAACCGGACAAGGCGGAAACTTGTTTATACCGGTAGATACTACTGTTATGGGTTCAGGAATGGGACCCGGTATGGGTGGTATGGATGAAATGGATCCCCAGAATCCTATGTGCGGGAACAATCCCAAACCAATGCATTGTTATACAGAAAACAGGGCCACATTACACCTGCATGGCGGTATTACGCCATGGATAAGCGATGGAACTCCTCATCAATGGGTAACTCCTGCTAATGAAAATACACCTTATCCTAAGGGCGTAAGCGTAACAAATGTTCCTGACATGTCTGATCCGGGCCCGGGGGCGATCACTTTCTTCTATACCAATCAGCAGAGCGCCCGCCTTATGTTTTACCATGACCATGCCTATGGCATCACGCGCCTGAATGTTTATGCAGGCGAAGCAGCGGCATATCTTATTACCGACACGACGGAACAAAAGTTAATTACGGATGGCGTCGTCCCTCAGGACCAGATACCTTTAGTCATACAGGATAAAACTTTCGTACCTACCATGGAGGAAATAGCAGCGCAGGACCCCACATGGGATATGATGAGATGGGGAGGAGAAGGTAGCTTATGGATGCCGCACGTATATGTGCCGGCACAGAATCCCGGAGACAGCACAGGAGTAAACCAGTTTGGCCGCTGGGCATATGGCCCCTGGTTCTGGCCGCCGACCACAAACATCAAATATGGTCCGGTTCCTAATCCATATTATGACCCGGCTTGTAATCCTGACCTTGGATGGTGCGAACCGCCTGAAATTCCCGGCGTTCCTAACATATCTATGGGCATGGAGGCGTTCCAGGACACACCTTTAGTGAACGGAACTGCTTATCCAACAGTAACTGTAGAACCTAAGTCATATCGTTTACGCATACTTAACGCGGCAAATGACCGTTTCTTTAACTTGTCGCTTTATAAGGCTGATGCTTCAGGCACTGAAGTTGCGCTTAATCCCGCGGAAGTAGCAGCTGCCTTAACTGATCCGGCTGGAGTCTTTCCTACACCTGTTGCGGGTACAGAAGGCCCAAGTTGGATTCAGATAGGGACAGAGGGTGGCTTTTTGCCCACTCCGACAGTTATTCCTCCGCAACCTACAACTTGGGTAACTGACCCGACAGTGTTTAATGCCGGTAACGTTGACCAGCATTCACTGCTACTTGGACCCGCTGAAAGAGCGGATGTGATCGTTGATTTTTCCGCGTTCGCTGGCCAAACCCTGATCCTCTATAACGATGGTCCTGCCGCATTCCCTGCGCGCGACCCGCGTTATGATTACTATACAGGTAACGCTGACCTGGTTGAAACCGGCGGAACACCACCCACTCAACCCGGTTACGGCCCAAATACAAGGACCGTAATGCAGATCAAGGTCGCTGCCGCGCCCGTAGCGCCGACATTTAACCTTGCAGCGCTGCAGGCAGCATTCGCGCATAAAGCTGATGGTTCAGGCGTGTTTGAATCATCGCAGAACCCGATCATCGTCGGACAAGGCGTATACAACTCAGCTTACGGCACCTCATTTAATACCAACGGGCCGAATGCCGGCCTGGTTCAGATATTTAACACTTCCTTTAGCTTTAAGACGCTTTTAGGGGGAGCAGCAGGGCCTTCACTCACAATGCCCCTTCAGCCGAAACAGATACAGGATGAGATGGGGGAGGCCTTTGAACAGGCCTATGGTAGGATGAGTGGTTTCTTGGGCCTTGAGACACCCAATGCCCAGGCAGGATTGCAGAACATGATACTTTATCCTTATATGTTCCCGCCGTCCGAAGTGTTTGACGGAATAGAGCTTCAGCCGGGCGTAGAGATAACCCCCATCAGCTCTGCTGATGACGGGACGCAAATCTGGAAAATAACGCACAACGGTGTGGATACACACCCGATACACTTCCACTTATACGATGTTCAGTTAATTAACCGTGTTGGATGGGACGGCATTATCAGGCGTCCTGACGCAAACGAGCTCGGCTGGAAGGATACAGTAAGGATCAGCCCCTTGGAAGACACAATTGTAGCAGCAAGGCCACTGGTTCCTCATGTTCCTTTTGACCTACCCAACAGCGTGCGTTTGCTTGACCCGACAATGCCTGAAGGCGCTGTATTGGCTAGCTCCACGCAGGCCGATCTAAACGGTCAACCTATCTTTGCATTCGCTCCGAACGGAGAGCCGATTGATGTTATCAATCATTACATCAATTTCGGATGGGAATACGTATGGCACTGCCACATCTTGAGCCACGAAGAAATGGACATGATGCGCGCGGTAGCTGTAGCGGTTGCTCCCAAGACACCTGCCGGACTTACTGTTACTAAGGCAGCTGCGCCGTTACGGGCAATTTTGCAATGGACGGATAATTCACTGAATGAGACAGGCTTTACTATTGAGAGGGCGACCGATGCTGCCTTTACTGTCGGGCTGACGGCCTTTTCAGTAGGAGAAAACATAACGATGTTCGAAGATAACACTATTTTGCCGGACACAACATACTATTACCGGGTAGCAGCCATAAACGTAGTAGGCGATACCTGGGATTATAGCGACCCGGCGTTAAACGAAGGCGCTGCCTTCCCGACCAAGACTGCTAATTCTGCTTGGTCAAGCACAGCAGCAATTGTGGCGGATCTTATCGTCGACAACACTGATCCTGGTTTCACGGTAACCGGCACCTGGCCCACAAGCACAAGCAATTCTGGATACTTCGGTGCAAATTACCAGTATCATACGTCAACTTTAACAGGCTCGCATAGAGCTATCTGGACACCTAGCATTCCAACAACAGGTAGTTACGAGGTATTTGCCAGATGGACCTCTTCACCTAACAGACCAACGGATGCTAAATACACCGTTAATCACGCTGGCGGCAGTAACACAATAACAGCAAACCAGACAACCAACGGAGGAACATGGGTAAGCCTAGGCACGTATGCGTTTAACTCAGGCAACTCTGGATCAGTAGTATTAACTGATCAATCAACTACAACTACCAAGTTTGTAATAGCTGATGCGGTGAAACTGGTCCAAATAGGGCCGTAAAGATACAGGACAGTAAAGGGAAGAAGCTATTAGCTTCTTCCCTTTACTGCAATTTGCTGGAATAATGAAAGAAATGCATTACGAATCAATTAGTAAATATTTTGATTAGTTATCAATTGTTTTACTTAATAAATTACTTTATAAATAGGTTAAAAAAGTCTTGACAAAAAGGGTTTTTGCTGATATACTCAATTCACATTTTGGAAATATGCAAAGGTGTTCCTACCTGGACGATGCTTCTTTAGCAAGACCCTAAGCACAAATCCAATGAAGTTCTAAAACAAAGAGGGAGTTTTGTCTATTCTACCTAAAAAAAGGAGCTCAGCATGAAGAAGGTAGTGGGATTTTTTATCGCCATCGTAGTCTTATTTAGCTTAAACACTGGGATCGCCCAGGCACGCGTGATCAGCTTTCTTGATGATGCCACGCATGATCTTCGCGGCGTAGCAGGGGACACATCAGGATGGTCATCTGATGACAACGTTGTTTCCTTAGAAAAGAAGGTTTGGAGGCTTTTAGGCGGTAATGCCAGGATCCGCGCGATCGGAGGAGACCTTTCTCATCGCGGGACCCGCGGCCTCGGGATATGGGGCGGGGAAACTGATGAAATTGATAGTTACGGCGCAAATCCTGAAAAGCTTGTGCTTACCTTCAAGAACCCCTATAAGATAAATTCCATTCAGATCCGCTCGCTTTTCAATGAGTCTGATGGCGTAGAAAAAGGCAGGATAAATTTTTATCTTGGCGGAACAAAGGTTTTTACGCAAAATCTGACTGGTACACTTAACGGTATCAATAACTTAGATTACACTATTCCTGTTGTCGCAGACAGAATGGTCTTTTTTGTGCCGGACGGACGTGCCTTTTCCGATTTTAGCGAATTCAGCTTAGCAAGATTAAATGTGACTGCTACGCCTGAGCCGATAAGTGCTACTTTATTTTTATTAGGAAGCGGTGCACTCGCTTTAAGGATCCACAGGAAGAAAAAAGCCTGATTTTGGAGGATACCTGATAATGAAAAAGTTCTTAGTAATCTTACCTGTAAGTATTTGTCTTTTCTTACTAGCTTTCTCCCAGGCGTTCGCCGTTCGTCAGATCAATATCATTGATTCTTTCGGAAAACCTGATGGCTCGGGAAGCGTATTCTCCAGTTTTTTTGACGCTTCTAATTTATATGCCCAAGTTCCTGAATCCTTGCTGGGTTTTGATGGTTCATTCTGGACTGTCCCAGAAAATGAAGTGTCTTCAAATTACTTTGGAAGCAACGAAACTACGATTGTTTATTCCCTAAATTGGCAGAATTTAAGTTTAGATCCTCCAGTATGGAAACCAAGAGGTCAGCGTATCGTAACTAGTTTAAGCCCAACAGGGAATCCGCCAATCATTCCCGAACCTATCAGCTTGTCTTTATTTTTGTTTGGCGGCGGCGCATTGGCATTCAAGTCTTATCGTAATCGCAAGAAGGAGAAGAGAGGATGAGCAATAAAATAGCGATTGTAGTAGTATTTTTATTAGCCGTATTCCTAATCAGCTCCAATGCCTTTGCAGCCATTGACCTAAACGGCGTCTCCATGTTTATGACTGATTACAACAGCACCACCGAAAAAACGTTATTTAGTGGTGGAGAAACCCCCTATTTATACATCGGATTCCCAAGCTCCTTTAACAGCTTATGGAAAAGCGATGGCAGCTTATGGAAAAACCCAGATGGGGTGCTTAAAGGTTTTACACTTGATGTGGTTGCAGGACAGGATAATTGGTACACGATCACAAATTGGGACACCGTCAAAAAGTCAGGGCTCTGGACTGTTGACGCCGGTTACCTTGCTTTGGGCTGGTGCAATAAAAAAATAGGCGGCCAGAGCTTAACATTCACTTTTGCTCCGGAACCTATCAGCGCAACCTTGTTTTTACTCGGTGGCGGCGCAATGGCAATAAGGGCATTTCGCAAAAAAAACAAAATCGTAACAGAAAAGGGGAGGGAAAATGGGTAAGAAACTTTGTCTTGCTTTCATCTTTGCTCTGCTTTGTAGCACCCTGTCGTTTGGGATAGCCTCAGCTGTTGAACCGATGTATGTTGCTCATACTTCAGGCGGCGCTGCGGACACAGTATTTAACTTTGGTGAAAATCCGTGGCTTTCTACTACTACAACCGGGTTTTCTTCTATTGATTACTGGTGGACAGACACTCCAAGCACTGGCGACTATTGGTCATTCAGTTTTCCGGCCTCAGCCGGCACAAAGTGGTTGCAATTCAGCGATATCAATTTTTATAAATTCGTCGGCGGCGTCAGCGACGGGTTGACCTACAAATGGAACGATTTCAAACATAACGGGCTTTGGAACATAAATGCCTCTATCCATCCGGTGGGAGGGACTTCATACGACCTTACGTACGCCTTCAACATAGTGCCTGAACCGATCAGCAGCACGCTTTTCCTGCTTGGCGGTGGGGCTTTGGTAGCACGGATATATCGCAAGAAAAAGAAAACAGCTTAAATAACAAGATTAGTTTAAGCTAAAAACGGGAAAGACCCAACAGTCTTTCCCGTTTTTTTTGTTAGATTTTCAACCTCTCTTCGTCTATTTGGGATAGAAGAAGCATGGTGCTTCTTCATAACAGTAGGAGGGGAGAGATGGTGGTTAAAAATTTGCTGTTAGGCCTCTTTTTAGCGGTGATTTTGGGCCTGCCGCAGGCTTCCTTTGCGAAAACCTTCACATTTTGGCCTGAGCATGACGCCTGGGTTAACGAGGCCAACCCTGATGTAAATTATGGCAGTAATACCTATTTTTCCGTAAAAGACCGCTCCGACATCGCTGAAACCTACCTGAAGTTCTCAGACAGTGACCTAAACCAGCTCCGCGGACTAAATATCAATTCTGCCTCTTTAAACCTTTTCCAGTATCAGGCAACCTATTCCTTTGGCGATACGATAAACGCGCATAAAGTAAATTCCGTGTGGGACGAAGGCAGTCTTACCTGGAACTCAAAGCCAGGCTTTGAAACCCAAAGCAGTGCCTTCCTGGGCTTTTCTGATGGCAATAATGTGTGGAGGGAATGGTATGGGCTTGAGAATTGCGTAGCATCGTGGCTCACAGGGCCCAATTACGGCCTTGTTTTAGAGAATCATTGCGATGGGATAGATAATGAGCTGTTTGCCCGTTTTTACAGCTCTGAATTTCCTCTTCTTGAAAATAGGCCGTTTTTGCGCGTCACAACCACGCCTGAGCCCTTAAGCGCAACGCTATTTTTACTGGGAGGGGCATCAATGCTGCTGCGGAACTATTTTCCAAAAATATAATCTGCCTGCTCAGGAGGGATATGGGGAGCGATCTCGTTAAAGAATTCCAGGGCTAATTTGAGAGGTTCTTTGAGGTTATTTTCTTTCGCGGGGATATCCAGGCGGACCATCAGCCCGACCTTGTCTTTGTTGAAAAGAGAATACCAAAGCTGTAAGATCTTTTGCTGGGTCCAATCAACAACGTTCTTATTAATGGAGATCCAATAAACCAGCAAAAATCCTTCGCCGTCCGGTTTGCCGGCATAAATAACTTTGGCTTTGAGCTTTCGGCCATTATCAAGCTGGATCCCGAGGTCAGGCAGGTCTTTTATCTGATAACCGGAGCTTCCAAAACACACCTTGGGATTATGGAAATTCCCAGCGTCAAGGATGAGAAAGAGAAGGTTTTCTCCATAGCGGTTGGCGTAGGTACGCGCGAAGACCCTGCTAATGAAATTATAACGCAGGTCATTCAGGTTCAGCATGCCCGAAGAATCCTTGCCCATCCAGTTTCCCGTCCTGTAAGGGACCTCGAGCTTAGAAACCATATCCGGGCTCTTGTATTTCACCCTCGGCAGCCCGTAGCTTGCGATGATGGCGCAGGATAAAATTATACAGGCCGCTATTAAACGTGGTTTATTCATATTCGATCACCATTTTAGCTTCTCGCAGAGATTTTCCAGGCCCAGCAGCCCCAGGACAAGTATGGCGAAAATGACAAAACCGCTGATGTCGTGGAATTTTTCTCCTGCCGCGTCCCCGAAATGATAAGTCGCCATGCATACGCCGATGACCCGGACAAAATTCCCTAAAAGCGCAAGCGGGACTATTGAAGCCAGCAAAACCGCCTTTTTCTTTAATGACCCCTTCGTAATATAGATATAAGCCAGGCCGAGGGAGATCATTGTAATAAGCGAGCGGAACCCGCTGCAGGCAGGCCCCATATAGATCTCATGGCCGCCAACCGACAACAAAAGCCCATCCCTTAATATCGGATAACCCAGGGTTTTCAGGAACCCGTAAGCCGCCACAGTAACCCCGTAACGCATGGGCATGGTAATACTGTCTAAGACCCCCAGAGGCGGCGGCACCATAAGCAAAAGATACAGGACAGGGAACCACAATGCCTTTGATACATTTTTCCCGTAAAGATACGCGGACAATCCGAAAAGAAACGGAATAAGCGAAAAAGTAGAGATTACCAGGTAATCCTGCCTCCAGCCGAAAATAAACATCAGGACGCCCAGCATAAAAAAGAATAAGGCGGAGAAAGAATGCCCGGAAGGGGTTTTAACTAGTGTTTTGAGGCTATCGCGCTTAAGCCAGACAATCCATAAAGAAACCGGGAGTATAAAATAGGCGTGGGTATAATCTATGGTTTCCCAGCGCGAGCGGTAAAGTTGAAAGAGGATAGGGGAGTAGAGGACAGCTGTTAAAACCCAGGGGATCGATCTTAGCATAAGTAAAAGGGGAGGAGCTTTAAAACTCCTCCCCTGCTGTTATATCAGATTTTTGCGGTATTTAAAAAGCTTAATGCTTAAACCTTTGCCTTTTTTCTACGGTAGGCGCGGGTCACAAAAGCCGCTCCACCCAGTAAAAATAAGGTTGAGCTTATAGGCTCAGGCACGACATTGAAGGCATAGTTGTATTCGCCGCCGCTTGTGGGAGGCAACGGATAAGAATAGGTCGCCTTGATGTTCCAGGGGCCGATGTGCTTGATCGAATCCCAGTCCCATGTCCCTGCCTGCAATACCCCGCCGGAATATTTGTTGAAGGTAAAGCTGCTGAAGTTGTACCATGATTCCTGGTCGGTAGTTGGCACGGTAAAAGTGAAATAATCGGTTGATGAACCATCGGTCCACCAATAAGAGGTGAAGCTCAAGCCGGTGTTTGGCAGGCTGATGAAAAGCCACGGCGTCTCGCCTAATCCAAAATCGGTATCCGCCGCACCGCCTGAAGAATGCGCGACATACAACGGCTGAACAGCTAAGGCTGTCCCAAATGACATTGTGCTGCACAGCAGAGCAAAGATGAAAGCGACAAACAGTTTCTTTCCCATTGTTACAATCTCCTTCCTTATCATCCTGATTTTTTTAAAACAGGAAAAAATAGGGTGGGTTAATAAACCAATTTATAAAGTTATTATACAGGTGCGCCTTCCTTTGTCAAGCGTTATTTCTTGATTATTTTCCCCTTCGCAGAGCAGGCGGGAGTTTTTTTAATCTTGACAAAAACAGCTTTTTTCTGTATAAATATAAAAGCTTATTTTATTTATAATACAATAAAGAAAGGACAGCCGTAATGAAGTATCACTGCCAGATATGCGACAGGGACATCGATGAGTTCGTAAGCATAGCTCATATCAAGACAGAAGAATACCTGCTTGAGCTCATCAGGCGTGACCATCCACAGTGGCATGAAGATAAACATACCTGCCATAAGTGCATCGAATATTACCGCAAGCTGGTCAAGGATGCGGAAATTTAGTTAAAAAAACGGGCCTTATTTTGAGCACAAAAGGCCCGTTTAAAATGGCTATTTATGAGTATCAACTCATAATAAATACGGCGTTAAAACTAGGTAAGCGGGAGTAAATCCATGGAAACGCGCGGAAGGCCAAAGAAATACAGGATGGTGCACCACGACCCCAAGATCAACCAATTCAGCCCCAGGGGGAGGCCGGGCAGGCCGGATGAAACAAACCTCTCCATGGATGAATTTGAGGCCATACGGCTGACCGATTTTATGGGGTATAAGCAAAAAGAAACAGCCAGGTCCATGAATATATCCCAGCAGACCGTGAGCCGGATACTACGCAAGGCCCGCAAGAAAATAGCGGATTGCCTGGTAAACGGCAAGATCATCAAGATACAAGGCGGCTATTATGTGATCAGTTCCAAGTTCGATTCCTTCCCAAAAAACTCCAATAATTCCGGCCCAAAGCACAGCTGACATCCCTAAAAAACCTCACTTTTGGCCTGAATTTGCTTCCCAGGCAACTTCCTATAATATATCTTATGTTAACTTGAGCATATTCAATTAACCCTAGATAAGTTATTAATGGGCTTGATGTTGCGGGATTATAAAATTTGCCTGTGGATAAGCCGAAATTCATTTACTCGGGTTTACTTAGATTTTTTAACCCTCACATCCACTACCAGTTTATATGCGAAAACTTACCGGGATTTTTAAAGCTTATTGGGCCAGGGTAATTACGGCAGGATATATGGAATTGTCGCCAAAACGGGAATTTATGCTGTCTAACGCCTTTAGCAAGTCCCCCCTTCTTTTTTGCTCTTTAAACAGGGGCCTGGCATAGGCGGTTTGGGACAGGCCTGAACAGCTTACCCCAAAAGCCCTGACCAGGGGCGTTTGAGGGCCTAATTTTGCCATGATCTTGAGGCATCTTTTATAGACCTCGAAACCATCATTAATGGGCTGCTGGAAGGTCTTCTGGGCCCCAAAATTGCCTATTTCCGGGCCGTTTAGCCATAGATGCACTGCTATAGACTCCCAATTATCCTGTCTCAGGCGCCTGGCAACCATCTCGGATAAAGTCCTCAGCCACGCCCTGATAAACTGGGGGTTTGAAACAGCCCTTGGCAAGGTATATGAATGGCCTATGGATTTTGGCTCATCCGGGCCTTTTAAGCTGTCAAAGCTGTCGGTTGAGTGCATTGAGATAAATAAATTCAACCCGTATTTGCCCAGATTGTGCTCTAAGAATTGCGCGCTTTTTTGGTATAGATCAAGGCAGGTTTTTACCCCCAGGCCTTCTAAAAGTAACGCGGTATTTTTGCCTACGCCGCAGATCTTGGATGCCGGAAAACGGCTCAAAACCTCTTCCAGATTCGCGCTGGTTAATACGGTAACGCCGTTCGGCTTATTGAGTTTTGAAGCAAGCTTGCTCAAGAGCCAGTTTTTAGCTACCCCGACCGAAGCAGTAATGCCGAACTCTTCATATATGCGCCCCTGGGCCCTTTTGGCAAGGCTGTCTGGGTCAGGATAACCCATAATGTCCATCTGAAACTCATCAATAGAAGCATACAATACCTCAAAACCAAACCCCTTAAGCAGCTTGAAAATCTGCCTTGAGGTCCATATATATTTGCCTTGTTCAGCCGCCACGAACTCAAGGCCGGGACAGATCTTGAAGGCTTCAGCCGAAGCCATGCCGGAATCTATGCCTGCTGCCTTAGCCTCATAGCTTGCGGCACAGACTACGGTATGCATTTTGGAGTTCCTGGAGCCTACGATCAGCGGTTTGCCTTTTAAGCGCGGGTTTATGGCCTGCTCAATTGAGGCAAAAAAGGCGTCCATGTCAACGTGTAGGATCATGGATATGGTTGCTAGTTCACAGAACTAACCTATTATCTTGTCTATCTTCCAAATATAACTTGTATTATTGAACGATATCTGATAAAGGTCGGTGCCGGTGCTTACGGAGAAAAACGAGACTGTTTCGCGGCCAAAACGCTCCTGCCAATTATAAGTAACCCTCTTTATTTTATAAATCCTGTTCTTCCAGATGAACAACCTCGGCAGGATCTTCGCAGACTTAAACAATGCCAGGACCTGGACCTGCTCATTTATACAATCGGGGTTTTGCCGGTCCGCGTCATTCGGCATAGGCGGCTTATCCCAGCGCGCCTCGGGCTTGAAAGATGAATGCCTCATTTATCACTCCTGAAGATACATGGGTACCGCGTACCAAGCGTTAGGTTATAGAACGGGTACGTGCAAACTACTTTTTGCATGGTACGCGATACGCGATCTATTAACTAATGCTTGGTACCCGTATCAGCTATACTTCCTTATGACCGTCATCAGCTTTCCTATGACTTTGAACTCTTCGAAGATCGGCGGGTAATTTATATTTGCGGCTTCCAGATAGTGTTTCCCGGCTTTATTACGCAGCCGTTTTAAAGTAACTTCGTTATTATCCAGCAATGCGGCCACTATATCATTATTACTGGCGCTGGAAAGCTTCCTGATGACCGCGACATCTCCCTCAAGGATCCCGGCATCAACCATGCTGTCGCCTTTGACCTTCAGGGCAAAGACATCATCAAAGCTTAAGCGCCCGAGAAATAAATCATCGGTATCAACATAACCCTGGATTTCCTCATAAGCCAGATTAGGCCTGCCGGCCATTATAGTACCAATTATGGGGATCTTGTTAAGGGCTGCGCGTTCAGTTAACTCTATTGCCCGGGACTTATTATTCATACGCCTCACCAGCCCTTTCCGTATTAAAGCCCTGAGATAATCCCTTACCGTGCCGGTAGATTTAAAGCCGAGCTCCTCTCCTATCTCTCGAATCGTAGGCGGATGCCTCTCCCCTATCCTTTTACGTATAAAATTAAGCACCTTTTCCTGCTTCTCTGTAAGCAGATTGTCTTTTTTCATAGCCCCACTATACCACACATTTGTGTGGATTGTCAAGAAAAAAAATAATAAAGGCCCTTGCCCCTCTGTTCATTTACGCATATTGACCTTCCCGTAGGGCGCTAAAAGCTGGAATAGTTCAGGCGATACCTTATAACCTAGCTCAAGCGCGGCATTGCAGTGCTTCATCGCTAAATCATATTTTTTCATGTAGTAATACGCCACTGCCAGGTCATTATGCGTGACCCCGCTCTTAGGATCTATCTCTAAGGATTTTTTAAGCAGTTCCGCTGCCTTTTTAAACTTCCCCCTGGCGATATATAAAGTTGCAAAGTCATTATAACGGCGGGCAAGCTGGATATTCACTTTCTGGGCATGCCGATAAGCCTTGATAGCTGATTCTTGGTCGCCTGTCTTCTCAAAGGCGATCGCAAGGTTGGCGTATGCGCCCGGCAGTTCTGGGTTGATCGCGATAGCCTGCTTATAGTATTCGATAGCTTCGCGGAATTTACCCATATTCTCATATTCCCTGCCCAGTTCACTGTAGAATACCGGATATCCGGGGGAATACTGCAACGACCTCTTAAGAAAAATAACCGGGTCTTTCCAGTATTCATTTTGTTTAACCGTGCAGAAGCCGTAAAATGCTATAACCGCCGCGATAAGGCAGGAGCCGAAAACCCTATATTTATTTTTTAGCGCCAAAAGCCCCCTTGCCAGGATCAGAAAAAACCCGAATGAGGATAAATACAGCCAGTGCTCTTTCAGGAAGGAATCGTTGATCTTGATGATATTGGTCGCGGGCAGTAAAAAGCAAAAAAACCATGCGGCGCAAAAAAGCGGCATTGCGTCTTTGCGCCTGCGGCCGAAAGAAAAAAATATTATAAAGATAAATATCAACATTCCCAATAAGGCCTGTTTATCAAGAAAACCAAACATGCTATCCCCGTAATGCACACGCAGTCCGACAGGAAAAAATAAAATTTTGGCATAATTGGCCAGGGCGGCAAAAAAGACCGGGACCCTCTGAAAAACCATGCCCGGGCTAAGCGTATCCCCGGTAATTTTATCAAGATAAGCCGGCCTAGCCAGCAAATACAGGATAAGGACCGCAAATACCGATAACAGCAATACCCCATTCATCTTTTTCTTAAACGCGTAATGGAAGGAAAATAAAATTAGCGGGAAGACTATGGCGGCCTCTTTTGACAAAAGAGAAAGCGCAAAGCATAAAAGCATAAAGAAATACCTGGCACGAGAAAAACTATCCAGCAGTGAAATATACAAAATAAATGCCGTTAAAATGAACGCCGCGTATAAAGAATCGGCCCTGCCTGCGATAGAGGCAACTGCTTCCACGTGGGCAGGATGCACTATATATAGCAAAGCAGCCAACAGCGCCAGCGGCGGGCTTTCAAATATTTTTATGGTTAAGCGGTACAAAAGCAGGACGACTAAAATATGCAATAGGATATTCATAAGGTGATACCCGAAGGTATTTAACCCCCAGAGCGAATAATCAATCATATAAGTCAGCCCCTGGATAGGCCGGAAGAAATATGAAGGCACGGCAATATCCGCATAGCCGGCACCCATATTTTCTGTAAACATATTCCCTATATAAGACCAGCTTTTTATATAATTATTGTCTTTGATATACCAATAATCGTCCCATATGAATTTACCGTTCAGGGAATTCGCGTAGGCCACAAAGCCTATGATCGCGATCAGGATTATGTGCAGCAATACCCGCTTATTATTTTGCAAACTCTCTTGTGCCATGATATTTTATTGTTCTCCGGGATGGATTTCACCGATCCGGACGCGTATCAACCCTTTTTTCAAATCGGCTAATTTGGAAAAGGCATGGCGGCTCAAGTCAATGATCCTGCCCTGCCTGAATAAACGCATAGCCGGGCCAAAGTCATTGTGCCTGACCACTATACATTTATTATTTTCAACGTTACAAACCAGATAATATTTGCCGAAGTCCCTCTTGCGCATAGCGCAGGTAAACTCTTTCCCGCGGTATTTCTCACCGGAGGCGGTATGACCCACATTATACCAGCTGGCAAGGCCCTGAGTCGGATAAGACCCTGCCACCGGGGTATTGTCCTGACAGCCGGACAAAATGGCCAAACAGAATAATAAGATCGGGTATCGTAGCATTAGCGGGGGGATTTTTTAGGGTTTTCTTAAGCTGATCAGCCTTTTGACCTCGTTAATAAGGATTTCGGGGGAAGAAGGTTTTGTTATATAGCTATCCGCTCCTATGACCCTTCCGATAACTCTATCCGTGTCGCTCTTTTTTACCGTTAATATTATTATGGGGATCTTACAGACCCTTTCGTCTTTGCGTATTTCTTTGCAGACGCTCTCCCCCTGCATCTTTGGAAGCACCAGGTCCAGTATGACAAGGTCAATGTTCCCCTCTTTAACCTTCTGCAGTCCTTCCTCGCCGTTTTCCGCGGTGACAACATCATACCCCAATTTTCTAAATTGGCTGCCTAGTGTCGTCCTGATGTCAACTTCATCATCAACTATCAGAATGGTCATATCAAACCTTCTCCTAACTCATGGCGCATGTCCCGCCTCCCAGCCTGGTCTTATATAATCTTTTATTATAGGGCAATTTCATCAGCAGCATCCCCATAAAACATGTATCGGTCAATCCGGAAAAAATAAGCCCGCAGCTTACAAATACCGGGATAAAAATAAATGCGCTGTGTATGAACCACGCCGATATGACGCCTGACAAGACCAGGCTGCCGGCGATGAGACGGACCTGGCGCTCAAGCGACATGCCCCCTTCTCCCTTTATAACAGGCAATTTTTCCTTCTCCCAGCGCGTCATACCGCCCTGCATTACTTTAACGCCGCTGATCCCCGATTGCATCAACATGTCGGCCGCCATGGGTGAACGGTTCCCTGTACGGCATAAAACGATGTAATTCTGGCCAGAGCGGCTTAAATCATTAACCTTGGCTAAAAGCATATCTATGGGGACATTGATAGAGTCTTTAATATGCGCCTGGCTGAATTCCAGCGCGGTACGCACGTCCAAAAGCCTGACCTTCTGGTCCCTCGCCGCAAGCTCGCTTGCCTCTTTAGGAGAAATCATTTCCAATGCCGCGGCCTCTCCTTTCTGATTTACGCGTATGATATTATCGATATTAAATGGCTTAGGGATTACCTTTGAACGCATGTTATTGACGAACGCCTCTTTATTAATTTCCTTTAAAAAAGGGTTTGTGTTTTTTTCTTTGGCAAGGGTGGAAAAGCGTTTTTCGTGATAGTCATGCCCGGGGAAGATCCGTGTCTCTCCCGGCAAGGTCTTTATTCTTTGCAATGTTTCAAACATGGATTCCGGGGAACCATTCTGAAAATCTGTACGGCCTACGCTGCCTATTAAAAGGACGTCTCCCGTAAATAACATATTTTCTCCGTATAAAGATATGGCGTCGTCCGTATGGCCCGGTGTATACATTACTTTAAAAGTATCCGCACCGATGCTTACCTCTTCGCCGTCCTTTAATCGCCTGTCTGCGACAGTTGATATTGCCTTTTCGTGCATTAAAACCTGCGCGCCGGTTTTGTTCTTTAATACCGCGGCAAGAGAGAAATGGTCGGCATGCGTGTGCGTATCTATGATGAATTTGAGCCTGAGTTTATTTTTGTTAAAATAACCGCTATATTCATCAAGCAGGCTTATATGTGGATCAATGATCAGGGCATCTTCTTTGGAACTCAGAATATACGAATAGCAGCTTCCGGCATTTAATTGTTTCAACATGATCCAACCCCCCTTCTATTTCAATGGGTGTTTTTTAAAAAACTCCCACATCAAATCATTGGCGGATATGTCTGTGCTGACTTTCCCCAGGTTCCCTCCTCCGCGGCCTCCCGGCCAGGTGTGGCCTCCATCAAGTATGGTCCAAAGGACAACTTCCGAGCCTCCCTTGCAGGGCCCGTAAACCTTACAAACCGCGTTACCTTTTCTATGTTCCCGGGAAGGAGATTTAGGGCAGCCGTTATTCTTTATGTACCAGGCCAGTGTCTCCTCGACCGGAGCAAAGGTGCTCCACGTGGACTTAGGCAGGATGGACCTGCCTTTGTTGCCTTCAAAAGGGAAAAAATTATCTTTTAGCCCGTGGAAATGTATTACCGAAACCGGCTTCTTAAAAGCCAGCCAGCCTGGCGACAGCGCTCCGCCTATCGGAGCGATCGCAGCGATCCTCTCCGGCATCTCGCTTGCAAGCCGGTAACTCATCATCGCGCCGTTTGAATATCCGGTGGAATATACTCTCTTAGCGTCTATATTGAACAATTTTGCTACGTCATCAAGCAAAGACTTTACAAATCCGACATCGTTGATCTTATGCTGCCACGCGTATCCGTATCCAGGCCCTACGTTGAATGAATGGTGTTTTCTTTTATTCAACCCCGTGCCGTCAGGATATACGGCTATAAATCCCTCCGACTCGGATTTTTCATTCATCCGCGTAGTAAAAGGCATATTTCCCGCACTGCCTCCTCCGCCGTGAAAAACAAGGACAAGAGGGGCGCTGGAAGTTTTTTTATACCCGACAGGGACATGGACCAGGTACCTTCTCCGGCGGCCGCCAAAATTTATGAAACGCTCATAATCTCCCGGTCCGTAGCGTGATTTCTCAAAGGAATCAGGCGCATCACCCGTTATAACAACAATGTGCCTGCCGGAGGATGGCTGCGCGCAGGCAGGAAAAAAAGACAAAAGAACTACCGAAAACAGTGCGAAGAAGAATAATTTTCTGGCCATATTTTAACCCTTGGGCTCTATATCCCTCAAACCGAATATACGAAAAGCGCTCCGATCACAACAGCGACTATGCCCCAAAGCCTGGTGAAACCGGCAGGCCGTTTCTCAAACCAATCCATCATGGCATACAACTTGGCCTGCTTGAGCAAGAATATGAGGATACCTCCCACTAAAGACAAAACACCCAGGATAGTCAGAAATGCCTCCAGCCTGCTCTGGGGTGCCACGGATAAAAGCAAGGCTCCAAAAAGAATGCGTAAGGCCCCGGCAAGATAGATCCGTTTCCCGTGCCTGAAGAAATCGAAGATCTTTTTATGCGCTTTCGGCCTCAATATGATGACACATCCTATTGCCATCAGATAGATCCCGATGATCTTGATCAATATGACCATCTCGCACCTCCTTTATGCATTTGTTTAACAAAATTAATAGTTTTTTAAACAACAAAAAAGGCAGCCTTTATTTCTAAGAAAGGCTGCCTTGGTCAAATTTTCCAAAAGCATACTTACTGCTCCGTGGTTTTTATGGATTATATTTTATCTCGAATTACTCCGTTTTTCAATGCTTATTAAGCATCCCGGAGGCTTTCCCCGGTGATACCCTGCGCGATCTTATCCGGTTTACAATGGCCAGGGCAGCCAGGTATGCGGCTATCCCCAGGCAAAAAGCAATTATTAAATAGCCGAACAAGAGCGGTAATATTATCTCAAAAATCGATAGGTTAAACAGGTCTTTAAAATGGAAATCTTTTATTATTGCAGAGACCGCCTGACGCGTCTGCGAGAAATCTTTCCCCGTAACAAAGGCGCCGACCTTTATTGACAGCAGAAAAGTGGCGAAGCTAAGCCAGGTATTCGTCAGGAGGCTTCCTAAAAGCGCGCTTCCCCGGTTAAGGCGCAAAAGGAACGAAAAGAACAACGCTGCCAGAGGCCCGCTGCCGGGAAATATCCCCAGGAACACGCCCAGCCCGAAGCCAAGGGAAACCTTCTGGGCCGTATCGTTGGTACGGACGAGCTTAAGGTATATGAGCCTGAAAAATCTTTTCAGGCCCGGTTTATTTACTGCTGTCTTCATTTTTAAGTGGATTGTTTGATGTTGGTCCCGGCAAACCTCTCCAGTCCGCCGGAATCCTGGGTCCAGCCGTTATGCAGCCCGTGCTTATGCATGCTCTCTATGGCCGCTTCATATTCCCCGGCTGTAAGGCGCCTTGAGACCTCAACCATATCTTTTGCCTTAAACACGGGGAAATACTGGCTCATTAAGCTTATATACGAATCCCGCGATATATCTTTAGAAATGAACTTCATGATCTTTTCAGTCCCGGAAATATTCCCCGGAAGGACAAGGTGCCTGATGATCATGCCTTTTGAAATTATCCCTTCCTTATCCATTTGCGCTATGCCCACCTGCCGGTGCATTTCTTTAACCGCCTCCCGGTTATATTTCGGGTAATCTTCGGCATCGGAATATTTTATGCTGCTTGCGCTATCCGCGTAACGCATATCCGGGAGATAAATATCCACTATTCCTTCGAGCAGCCTTATAGAGCCGGTGAGCTCATATCCCCCGGTATTATAGACAAGCGGCAGTCTAAGTCCGTCCTTAACGGCGATGCAAAGCGCCTTTAAGATCTGCGGCATAACGTGCGTGGGTGTTACAAGGTTTATGTTATGGCAGCCCTCTTCCTGTAGTTTGATCATAAAGGCCGCCAACTCCTCAAAAGCCACCTCCCTGCCCTCTCCCAACTGGCTGAATTCATAATTCTGGCAATAAACACACCTCATATTGCAATGCGAAAAAAAGATCGTGCCCGAACCTCTCCTGCCGGAAATAGGCGGTTCTTCTCCGTGGTGCGGCATAAAACTGCAGACCTTAGCCAGCAGGCCGGTCTTACAATATCCTTTCTCATTTTTAAGCCGGTTTACGCCGCACTTGCGCGGGCAGATACGGCAGGAACCCAGCATCTTAAACGCGCTTTCCGCTGTTTTAAGGAGCGAACCTTCGTTGAATGATTTTAAATAGGCAGGCATCTTATTTATGCTTGACCTGTCCGGAATAAATATCCCTTAAATGGTTAAATATGGATATATACTCCGCGGTCCTGTAATCCGGGTAGGTCCACTCAAGGGGCCTGAAGGATTTGTCCTGGAAGGAAAGCGTGATCTCCGCGAAAATACCCTTATTCAGATATATGCGGTGGGAATAATCCTTTGTGGAAGCAAGAACCAGTTTGGAAAGGTCGAGATATCCGGGGTCGATGTTGATCAGGCGGAAGCTTGCCCGGGATAATCTTTCTTCTATTTTGTTTGAAAAAAGTTTTATGCGATAAAGCCCGGCGGGGTCAATGAGCCTTGCGAAACTGATGAATTTCCTTCTCAGGTCGGTCCCGAATTCCTTAGCGTAATAATCCGTATATATGAAGGCGAGGGTTTCGCTTTCGTAATCGGTCTTTCCAAAGCGCCGCACAAGAAGCGTCCTTGCTTTATTTAATACCTCGTCTTCCCTGAAGATCAATCCACAGATAAGCTTAACGGGAGGGCAGATCCTGACCTTACCCATTTAGTTAGTTGATGGGACGGATAACTCTTGAGGCAGGATTGAACTGATATATTTGGAGATTGTTTTGCGCTGGGCGTCGTTTATTTTATTAAAGAATATCGCGACATTGAATCCGCCCGCTGCATCATCGGTGGACCTGACGATCACACCGCCGCATTCGATTGTGCATATCTTCGTCTTTGAATCGGCCCTAAGCGGCAGGTTCACTTTTATCGCTATTTTGGTAAAGGGTGGGACGTATTTATCTATATGGCAATAAGCGCCCACGCAGCTGATGTTCTGCGTAGTGGTCGCCAGGTCATAACCGTTCGCCGCTATTTTCAGGGGCAGCGCGTGTTCTACCCTGGGATACAGCCTTTTTTCGTCCTTTTTGAATTTCGTCATTTCTTCTCTTCTTCCTTAGCCGTAAGTGATTTCTTCCAGCATTTCTTGCTGCAATAAAATTTTCCGTCGCGATAATAACGCTTTAGTTTTTTGATAGGCTTATTGCAGCCCAGGCAATTGGTCTGCTTTTCTACCGGTGCCGCGGGCGCTTCCTGTTGTTTGACCGCTTCAGCTGACATTAGTTATCTCCTTAATTTCACGCATTACTTTTCTGCATTTCAACAAAATCCTGCAGGTACTGCTTATCCGTTAAATTAACCTCTACAAACTCTACCCCCAGCCGGTATCTGTCTGAGTGCGGGACGGGCGTCGACCAGGATATCCTGCCGATAGGATTGACTACCCTTGATAAGATCCTGATCTCAAACGACAACAGCGTATCCGGAGCAATGAATTTGTCGTTCACAAAACCTAATCCGCCGACACTTATATTGTTGGCAACTGTATTGCTGAAATCGGGGTTGCCTCGGACTTGATAGCGCAGGGGTGTTTGTAGTTTCGTTCGAAAGAAATGCCTGTTGTCCTCTGGACGAAGGACCATCTCACTTCCTTTTATTATCAGGAAGCCGTGGCTTTCTTCCTTAACCGATTGAAATATAACATATATTGACGCTTGTGTCAATAATTATTCCCGGGAGCGCGTTTTGCGGAAAAATTTTCAGCACGCGGAAGCAGGATACACGACAGGCCTTTTACTTTACAAAATAAGCTAATTTTGCTATACTTAGGCCGGAGGTTTAAGCGATGTACTGCAGCTTCTACGGCCTGAAAGAAAGGCCTTTCAACGTAACGTCCGACCCTTCATTCTTTTTCTTAAGCCAGCGGCACAAGGAAGCCTTGTCTCACCTTTACTACGGAGTCACTCAGAGAAAAGGCATAATGGTGGTGACAGGGGAAATCGGGACCGGCAAGACCACTCTTTGCCGTTTCTTCCTAAGCAGCCTCAAAGAAAACATTAAGACCGCGTTCATACTCAATCCTCATTTCTCGGAAATCCAGTTACTGGAAGCAATACTCAAAGATTTCGGCATCGCCTCAAGGGACAAAACGAGGCTCTCTTTTATTTCCGACCTGAACAGGTTCCTTCTGGCTGAGTCTGAAGCGGGGAATAACGTGGTCCTGATAATAGACGAGGCGCAGAATTTAAAGCCGAACCAGCTGGAACAGGTGCGCCTGCTTTCGAACCTCGAGACGGAAAAAGAAAAATTGATCCAGGTGATACTCGTCGGGCAGCCTGAATTAAACCGCAGGCTGAACCTTTATGACCTGCGCCAGCTCCAGCAAAGGATAATGGTAAGATACCATATCACGCCCCTCAATAACGAAGAGGTAACTAATTATATCAATCACCGCCTGAGCATTGCCGCCGGGGCAAACCGTATAACCTTTTCCGACGATGCAATAAGGACGATAACGGAATTCAGCTCCGGTATCCCCCGCCTCATAAACATCATCTGCGACCGGGCGCTACTGGCGGGTTTTGTCCGGGAGACTTACGTGATAGACCTGGAGATAATAAAGAAGTGCCTTGAAGAGCTGGACAGTTATTTTGTAAAACAATAGGAGCCGGAAAATATGAGCATCATATATGACGCATTAAAAAAAGTCGAACGCCTTCAAAGCGCCAATCCCGCCGCCCCAACCGCCGCTGTCCCAAAACCGGCAGGGAATAAGAAGGCCGTTAAAATAAACCCTTTTATCATTTATGGGTTTATCGCTGTATTGGGCGTATTCCTGGCCAGCCTGCTTTTCGGCCTGATGTCCAGGCTGACATCGCGAAATCACCCGAGCGCGCAGGCTACCGGTATCGCAGAAAAGAATCCGGCTTCCCTCGCGGAGGAGAAAAAACAGGAGCTCGCTTCCATAAAGCAGGAACCGCCGCAAGTACCTGCTGCGGAAATTATTCCCGACCAGCCGCAACAGTTGGCTAAAGCCGAGGATATCCGTAATACCGTCGACCCCTCTAGCTTTAAACTAAGCGGCCTGTTCTTTTCAGACTCGGAAGGCTATGTCCTGATAAATAACGAGATACTTAAGGAAGGCGACCAGATCGAAGGGGCGGTTGTAAAACACATCTCTCTTGATGGGGTGGAATTAGACCTGCAGGGGCAATCAATAAAGCTAACCAACAAAAAGTAACTTATCCGCTTCTCTCTTTTAATACTTCCCTGATCAAACCCAGAGGAATACCGGTTTCAACCACTGCCCTGCCTATGCCTTTAAGCAGCACAAATTTGTTTATCGCTCCGGAAAATTTCTTATCCCTGTAATGAGCGGCTATTACCTTCTTTACAGTGACCCCTTTGATCTCAGCCGGCAGCCCGGCGTCTTTTATCAAATCCTCTATCTTTAAAACCAGGCTTTCGCTTAAATAGCCTTTTTTTCTGCTTAAATCGAGCGCGCAGAGCATCCCTAAAGCTACTGCCTCGCCGTGGTTATATTCCTTAAAATTACCCGCCGCCTCAATGGCATGGCCGAAGGTATGTCCGAAATTTAAAATGGTGCGCAGGCCTTTCTCTTCTTTCTCGTCTTTTTCTACGATCGCCGACTTGATCGCGCTTGAACGAAACACTATATATTCAAGCGCCCCTGCCTTTAAGGCCTTCACGTCTTTTAAGTTCGCGATGAGGTAACCAAAAAGGCGCTTGTCCTTGATGAGCGCGTATTTTATCACTTCGGCGAGCCCGCTTGCAACCTGCCTGGGATCCAGGCTCTTTAAAAACGACAGATCGCTTAATACCAGCGCCGGCTGGTAAAAGGCGCCGACCAGGTTCTTACCTTCATCCAGGTCTACCGCGGTTTTTCCGCCGATGCTTGAATCTACCTGCGCAAGCAATGTGGTAGGGACCTGCACATAAGGCGTGCCCCGCTTATACACCGAAGCGACAAACCCTGCCAGATCACCGATCACGCCGCCGCCTAAAGCGATAATAAAGACCTTTTTCTTCTTATCGAAAGCGGTCAGGCCCCTTATAACCGAGAATGCGTTCTCCAGTGACTTGCTCTTTTCGCTGTCAGGGACTACCTTAAACTTCACCTCATGACCGGATGCCCTTAAGGCGCTGCTCAATCTGCCGCCGAACTTATTTTTGATATACGGGTTGGTGATCACATAGGCGCCCTGGCCCAGGTTCAACGACTTTAAGCCACGGGTGAAATAGCCGATTATATCCGTTCCTATAATGATCTTATAAGTACGGCCTTTTAAATTCAAGCGTATTTCGCGCATTCTAAAATGATCCGATCAGGAACATCGTTATTGACTGGATTAAGGGCCAGATCACGCTGCCAAGCAGCCCCGTGATAAAAAGGATGGATACGATGATCAGGCCGTAAGGCTCTATCCTGGCGTATTGGGCCGATAGATCAGCGGGAAGCAGCCCAATAAGTATCCTTGAGCCGTCTAAAGGAGGCACGGGAACGAGGTTAAAGACACCAAGCATGATATTGAGAAAAATGAGTTGATGGAAAACAAAACCCAAGGCTTGATTAAGAGGCAGTATCTTCAGGATCAGGCTGAGGACCACGGCAAAGATGAAATTGGCAAGCGGGCCGCTTGCGCCTATCAATGCCGTATCGCGCTTAGGGTTCTTTAGGCTCCAATAGTTGATCGGGACGGGCTTGGCAGCTGCGATAAAAAAGCGGCTGCTTAGATATAACAATAACGGCAGGAGAAACGTCCAAAAGGGGTCTATGTGAGCCAGGGGGTTAAGTGTTACCCTGCCGGAGTATCTTGCCGTGTTATCGCCCAATTTGCTGGCCACCCAGCCATGGGCAAATTCATGCACAGTCATGACCGGCAAAAGCAGGATAAACAATATCAGGAATTCACCGACCGGGTTCAATCCAAAGCCTCCATCTTCTGAACTTCGATTATAGCTATTCTTTGTTTAGGATCTGCTGTGAGCTTACCTGATATTTTAACCTTATGATTGGTAAGCGAGTTGAGGTTTTGCGTGTTCCCCTTCAGGAGAAAGATGCCTTTATCCCCCGCGTCGAGCTTATGCGTGGCCTTTCTGCCAAAAACCTTCCCGTAAGGGACAACCACACCCTCGATAACAATATCTTCTTCTTTTGCCTGCGCACTGGCGGTTACAATTTCCTTATTTTTCTTGACGACAGGCTCTTTTTTGACAGGGGCTTGCACAGCCTCTTTGAGAGGAGCTTCAACGCGGCTTAAGAATTTCTTATGCGCCCAGCCGAAACTATTGTTAATGGGCGCTATCCTGTACCAGTTGCCTTTCTCTCCCAGTATATTTATGACTTCGTCCTTATCCGCCCGGCCCAATATCGGGGACGACTCATCTGGCCGGAGCCTTACGTTTACCCTGCTCCCCGATACCTTGCCGCTTTTTTCATCTATGACCGAAACAAAACTGCTCTTGATGAATGACGGAGCGCAGAGCGGCAGCCTGACCTTATACCAGTCATAAGATTCCATGACCACTTCCACTATGTCGCCCTTGCGCAGGCTACAGATCGCCTCTGAGCCTACCGTGGAATCTGAACGCAGGTTTATATCGTCGGCGTTCACCTGCGCCGGGAACGGTTCAAAGGCGCATGCTTCCGCGAAACAAAATAATATGGCAGCGGCAACAAGCAATGCGGTTAATCCGTTTGTGTTTTTACGCATTAAGATTATTTTTTTTCCTGGGCCTTTGGTGCGGCTTTAGTAGGGGCTTGTTCCTTGGTCTTGGCGGCCTCGGTGCCGGCAGGCGCGGCGCCTTCAGCTGCGCCTTCAACCTTTTCTGCGGCCTTTTCTTTCTTGATCTTGATCCTTAAGGTCTTTATTTTAGGCAGGCCGAAGACGTCTTCATCTTCTTTCCATTCGCCTTTTTCTGCCATGATCTTTAGGCGCTCGGTCCTTTTAAGGACAGACCTTTGCTTTTTATTTTTGTCAGCAGCTCGTAATGACGGGTGAATTGACATGATTTTACATCCTCCTTAATAGACAACTTTTGTATTTCTTTTTTAGTTCGGCAAGCAGCGTCCCTGCCGCCTGTTTATCCCTGAATGAACCGACGCACAGCACAGTATATTTACCTTTTGTCAGAATGAGGGTCGAGAGCCCCTTCTTCTTCAACATCTGCGCTTCCTTCTGAGCGGAAGCCTTGGTCTTATAACTGGCTACCTGTATGGTATATTTACTGATAAATCCCTTATTAGCGACGCTAACTTCGGGATCCTGCGCCTGTAAACCGGTTTTCGGCGCCACAGCCGCGGGCTGAACGCTTTGCGCAACGTTCTGTGCCACGACCTGAGACGCAACCGGATTAGACAGGCGGCGAGCGGTATCAAGCCGCAGATTTGACTTTACCAGGACCTCGTTCTTCCCTTTTTCAACCCCAAGGCAAAAAGAAACAATGCCGGTGACCAAAAAGGCGATGATCAGCACTATTGTTTTTTCCCAGCCGCGGGCATAGCTTAAGAAATTCCTCGAAGCGGACGACTTTTCCCGCAGAAGGCCTTCTTCTTTTTGGAACAACTCCAGTTGAGAATTGCTTTTTTCCATAATTATTTAAGCCTTAAGCTACGAACTATGAACCTTGAGCTTTGAACTTTGAACTATGAACTTTGAACTATGAACTTTGAACTATGAACTTTGAACTATGAACTTTGAACTATGAACTTTGAACTATTATATATCGCCTATTTCTTCACTTTCAAGTAATTTTTTGTGTTTATCTTCTTGATGACCTTCAAAAATGCCTCGACAACCTTCGGGTCAAACTGCTGCCCGCTCTTCTTTTTTATTTCCTTGATAGCCGAATTTACATCCATTCTCTCGCGGTAGGGCCTGCCGTAAACCATTGCCTCAAAGGCATCGGCGACTGCCATTACGCGCGCGCCTTGCGGGATCTGACCTTTTTTAAGCCGGGAAGGATAACCCGTGCCGTCAAACCTCTCATGGTGGTGCATAATCATGGGGATGACTGGCTTTAAAATCTGCAGCGGCCGTAAAATCTGCGCGCCCTTAACCGGATGCCTCTTGATGATGCTGTATTCATGCGGCGTAAGCTTGGTTGTTTTAGTAAGAATCTCAAGGGGAATATCGGCCTTACCCGTATCATGCAGAAGGCTGGCGTATTTCAGGCTCTCAACCTGTTTTTCATCCAGGTGCATTTGCTGGCCTATTGCCACTACCAGTTTGCTAAAATACGGGGAATGGGTGAACTCCTGCGGCACGCGGGTATCCAGTATGGTCACCAGCGATTTTATGCTCCCTAAGACGATTTTCCCCTGTTCCTCAAAAAGCTGCAGGTTCCTGATGCCGGTTATCGCCTGCTCAGAAAGAGTGCTCAGCAGTTCGTGGTCAAACCTCTCGAACGGCCGCTCCCCTTTCCTGCGTTTAATGATTATCAGCCCTATTATATCTTCGCAGACCAGCGGCATACAGAGGAGGTTATCCATGGTGATCGAAGAAAGGGTCTTGATGATCCTTTTTTCGATCCTGCCGGAAATCTTGTCTTTTTTATCAAAGATGTTCTTCTTGCTTCCGCTTGAGGAACATTTGAATAATGAGTATTTCTTGCTGGCGTCAAGCAGGACGATTTCGCAGAAACCGGCGTTGAATATCTGGCAGAGCAGCCTGCTTAAGCGGCAGACCAACTCCTTCAGCTCAAAAGTAGAATTAAAGAGACGGTAGACGCTGTGCAGCGATGAGATCAGGGTCTTATACTTTTGCGTATGGGTCGAATAGCTTCTTGTATTCATCCAAGGCATATCTGTCTGTCATCCCGGCTATATAGTCGCAGACCGCGCGCTTTAAGCCGTCAGCCGGGATCCTGTTTTGGATCTCGGTCGGCAGCGCCTTCGGCCTTTCAACGTAAAAATTGAATAATTCCTCGATAAACTTCTTTGCTTTGATGCTCATGCGCATTACGCGGTAGTGATGGTAAAGCCTTTCTACCAGCAGACCGCGCATGGGTTCTCTTCGGGCAAGCATCTTGTCGCTGAACGAGATTATTTTTTCATCAAGCCGCCTGGCCTGCGAGCTTGATCTTATCTTGTATTTTTTTATCCTGCGCTCTGCTTCCTGGATCAGGTCGGTGACTTGTATATCGATCAAAGACCTGATCATAAGGTATTTCTTTAATCCCGGCTTCCTGGCCAGGTCCCTGCCGGAAGGAATAGATTTTATAAGGTTATCCCAGAGCTTGACTTTGGAAAAATCTGATTCTTTTAACAGCCCGGAGGTAAGCCCGTCGTCGATGTCGTGGTTATCGTAAGCGATCTCATCGGCGATGTCTATTATCTGCGCCTCAAGGGAAGGCATCTCATGCGGATTCAGGTCTTCTACGGAGCAGGCGCGGTCAAACGCCGAGGAATGCTTTATTATCCCTTCCCTTACCTCCCACGTCAGGTTAAGCCCGGGGAAATCAAGGTAGCGCTCTTCCAGCATGTCAACGACCCTTAATCCCTGCAGGTTGTGGTTAAACCCGCCGGAATCAGACATCAACCCGTCGAGCGCGTCTTCTCCGGAATGCCCGAAGGGCGTGTGCCCCAGGTCATGCGCCAGCGCTATCGCCTCGGTAAGGTCAACGTTTAATCTCAAAGAATTAGCGATGGTCCTTGCTATCTGCGCGACCTCTAACGTATGCGTAAGCCTGGTGCGGTAATAGTCGCCTTCGTGGTTTACGAATACCTGGGTCTTATATTCCAGCCGCCTGAAGGCCGCGGAATGCACTATCCTGTCGCGGTCCCTCTGATAGCAGGACCGGTATGGATGCTCCGTTTCCGGATGCCTCCTGCCGCGAGTATTATAGCTTTTCATCGCGTATGAAGCAAGAGAATTATCCTCGTAATCCTTAATCAGCCTCTGATTCAGCATCTTTTAGCTTCCTCTTTAACTCCTCAAGCGATTGGGACACTACTTTGGTACCGAACACAACCGGCATGAAATTTGTATCGCCGAACCAGCGCGGCACGATATGGACGTGCAAATGCCCGGCGATGCCGGCGCCGGACGCGGAAGATATGTTTATACCGATGTTATAACCCTGCGGCTGAAGGACTTTTTCTAAAAGGGATTTTGCCTTGTTTATTGACCTAAAAAGGTCAAGCGCCTCTATCTCTGTTAATTCGGAGAGATCGGCCTTATGCCGGATGGGCGAAACCATAAGGTGGCCGTTGTTATAAGGAAAGGCGTTCAGCATACAGACAGAATGCCTGGTCTTAAAAACAAGGTAGCTTTTCACTCCCGGCCGCCGGGCCTTACAGAATATGCAGCCGGTGAGCTTCTTTGCCCTGACATAATTGATCCTCCAGGGAGCCCAGAGTTTATCCATATCAGATTTTTTCAATCCTCGCCTCTATTTTATCATTAAGCTCGATTATGCCGTATGAATTAAAGGCGGCAAACACTTTGTCCGTAGCGCTGCCGGGGTTAAAATAAAGAACGCCGCCGATGTTCTCGTTGAAGGCGTTATGCGAATGGCCGAAAATAATTATGTCGACAGGGTCGTCCTTAAACTCCTTAGAGAGGACTTCCACAAGCCTGGCCGGAGCGCCGTATCCGTGCATGACCCCTATTTTATATCTTCCAACCTGCACGATCCGCTTAACCGGCAGCTCGCTCCTGACCTCCTGAGGGTCCATGTTGCCGCAGACCGCTACCACATTGCCGCAGGCACCTTTAAGCTCATCCAGCACGCGAAGGTTAACAAGGTCTCCGGCATGAATGATCATTTCAACGTTCCTAAAATCTTCCAGCACCTTAAGGGGGATCGAGCCGCCTCTGTCTGGTATATGGGTATCCGAAATAACGCCTATCCTTGCCATGATCAGCCTTAAACTATGAGTCTGGGCTTTGAAAAAAGGTCAAAGATCTGGTTGAGGTTATTTAAGTCCCACATCCAGATCTTCTCTTCCAATGCCCTTAAGCGCGCGTTGCAGTCGCAATCGCGCAAGGTAACGATGATCTTCTTCTGGGTCTTATTCCTGTATCTCCTGCATTCCCGCGAGAATTCCGCGACAAAATCCTCGGTCAACATATCCGGTTTTATCGCCATTATCCAGACGCTGTCGTTGGAACGCCCGATCAATATGTCCTTAAGGGACCTCCCGGAGAGCTCGATCGGCTTGATTTCCTTGAAATGATCGAGCCTCAGCTTTTTCGTATCGATCTGCACGATATCGTCGCCGAAGAGCCGGAAAAGCTCCGTGACCCTGTCAATGACCGGTTTTTCTTCCTGTTTCAGGAAATCCGTGATCAGGCCCTGGATATAGTCCCTGAAAAGGGCTTTCTGGTTCTTAGCGTCGTAAGTCAAAGAATCGAGTTTCTGCTGATAGACAAATCTCAGCCAGAAACCCAGGACGCGGTCGTTGATCTTCAAAAAATCCCCGCTGCGGCTGATACAGTCAAGTTCCAGCAAGCTGTTTATCCTTAAATTAAGCTCTCTCTGCGGCTTGCGCATGATATGGGAAATATCTTTTATCTTATTATGGCCGCTGGAAATCGAATACAGTATCGAAATATACTCCTGGCTGCTGGGAGAATCCAGGAACCTCTTCAGGTAATTGGAAAACCTCTGATGCAATATTCCCGAAGATTCAAAAAGCAGGCCCTCCAGCGCTTCGACAAGTCCGCCTTCGGGAGACTTTAAAAGGCTGTTGCCTATCAATTCCAGGTAAAACGGGTAACCGCCGGTAAAATTAACGATAAAATTCTTCAGTCCGGGCTTTAAGCCGGTAATGAGCTTCTTCTGACTCAGATAATCCTCGCTCGTTTTGATATCAAAAGGCTCGACCTCCATCATCTCGAAATTCCCGAACAGGAGGGACAAATTCTTCGACAATATGGACCTTGTCTTGAATTTCATCGAGCTTATGATGATATTCATTGTGTTTTTCTGAGTCAGGAGCACCTTTGACCATTCCTCATACAGGTTATTAACCCCGATGCTCTCTAAGTTATGGAACTCGTCGAATATTACCACGCAGAATTTGGAGGTCTCGGCATTGATCGTTTCGCAAAGCCCGAGCAATTCAGCAAAGATATCGTTCTTTTTCCTTTTCTCGACAGAGTTTAACACATGGTTTATCTTTTCAATCGTGCGCGGAATGAACCTGGAGGATTTACCGATCAGGAAATTAAGGTCTTCTTTAAGAGGGATCCCGCTATTTAAAAGGAAATTATATAACAATACTCCGATGAACCTTTTCGTAAAAGCCGCCAGTGACTCCGGCCTTGCCTCAAGGTAAATAAGGATTATCCCTGGGTCATAAAATTTGGACAGGAATTGATGGATTATGGAGGTTTTTCCGACAAGCTCGTCGCCGACTACGGCGATATTCTGCCTATAGCCCTGCTTAAGCCCCCTGATGCGCTTTTCCAGGGTCTCAAGCTGCTGCTGCCTGCCTAAAAATTTATATTCGACCATTTTTTAACTGCTTCATTGCAGAAAAAAATTCGGGTTCTGAGGGCAATGCCTTTTTCTTATCTCGAAATGAAGATAAGTATTCCTGTCCCTGCCGCCGGTAGAGCCTGCCTTTGCTATAAGCTGCCCTTTCCGGACACTGTCCCCTGCCTTGACAAAAACCTCGGAGTTCCTCGCGTAAACCGTTGATAAACCTTCTCCATGATCAATGATCACAGTCCTGCCATAACCTTTAAGGCTGGGGCTGAAGAAAACCACTCTTCCGGAGGCCGAAGCGACGACATCGGTGTTCCCGTAGGGCTCGATATTAAGCCCTTTGTTCACCATGTTGTTATAAGTTTGCCCGTATCCGGCGATCACCCTGCCCCTGACTGGCCAGATAAAATCTTCTATCGAAGACGCGACGGAAGAATAATCCGCCTGTGCTCTTTGCCTGTTTTCCTTAGGGATAAAGACCATCTGCCCGACTTCTATGTTTGTCGCATCAGATATATGGTTCAGTGTGGCCAGGTCATCCAGGTCGATATTATACATTTTGGATATCCTCCACAGCGTCTGCCCTCTTTCGACGCGGTGATAAAACCCGGGCATCCCTTCATGCAGCCTCGGCCCCGTTTCAACGGGCGCCGTAGCGCAACCGGTTATGCCGATGATGACCAGGGTTAGAAAAATAAAATATCCGGCTATTTTCATTCAATGCTCCGTACGCGATCTCTACAAGTAAATCAAGAGCGGGTGAAGGGAATTGAACCCTCTTATCCAGCTTGGGAAGCTGGTGTTCTACCGGTGAACTACACCCGCAAGCACTCATCCATCAATTTTATAGAGCAATACTTACCGCACATCGTGCATACGTCCAATAGGTCCGGGCGCGAGGACAGCCTGTATTTTCTTGCCTTATCCGGGTCGATGGAAAGTTCGATCTGTTTCTTCCAATCCCTCTTTTTGCGGGCTAAAGACATTTTTCTGTCGCGTTCTATCGCCTGCGGCGCGCCTTTGACTATATCGGCCGCGTGGGCGGCAATCCTTGAAGCTATCACGCCCTCCCTCACATCTTCAGGCGAGGGATGCCTCAAATGCTCCGACGGGGTCACGTAACATAAAAAATCGGCGCCGAAGCTGGCTGCTAAAGCGCCGCCGATGGAAGAAGTAATATGGTCATATCCTGCCGCAATGTCCGTGACCAGCGGGCCCAAAACGTAAAAAGGCGCGCCGCGGCAGATCTTCTTTTCCAGGGCAATGTTCTTTTCTATCTGGTCCAAAGGCACGTGCCCCGGCCCTTCAATGATCACCTGGACATTCCGCTTTCTGGCGCGCTGCGCCAGCTCTCCCAATACCTTTAATTCGGAGATCTGCGGACGGTCAGTAGCGTCCAGCACCGAGCCGGGCCTTAACCCGTCGCCAAGGCTCAGGGTTACGTCATGTTCATAGGCAATATCAAGAATGCGGTCAAAATGTTCATAAAAAGGGTTTTCTTTTTTATGCCTCATCATCCAGCTTGCTATTATCGCGCCGCCCCTGGAAACGATACCTAACGCCCTTTTGGCGTCCTTTAACATACCTACGGTCTTTAATGTGACCCCGGAATGTATGGTAAAAAAATCCACGCCTTCGGCTGCCTGCTGCCTGAGGACTTCCAACGAATCCTGCGCGGTAAATCCCAGGAAATCGCCTTTTGTGCTTTGCGCCCTTACCGCGATCTCATAAACCGGCACCGTGCCCACGGGGACCGGTGAACGGCGCAGGATTTTTTTCCTGATAAGTCTCAAATCACCTCCGGTGCTTAAGTCCATCACGGCGTCTGCGCCGTGCTTACAGGCGATCTGCAATTTTTTTAACTCGGCAGCGACCGAATGTTTATCGGTAGACGTGCCGATATTGGCATTGATCTTTGTGCGCAGGCCCCGGCCGATAGCACAGGGTTTCTTTATCCTGCGGCCTTTATTCATGGGGATAACCGCAGTGCCTTCCTTTATGCCCTTAAGAAGCAATTCGGGTTCTACGCCTTCAAGCCTTGAAATAAGCCTTAACTGCGGCGTGATTTTACCCGCTTTCGCGCATTCTAACTGAGTCATGATCTTTTAGCCAGCCTTTGTGCCATGCGCCTTTCGATTTCGTAAACCTGATACCTGATCTTTTTGAAATTGGCGGCGGCATTAACGTCTTTGAGCTTCATAAATTCCTCAAGCACCCTGACGGATTCTTTCACCCTTTGCATATTGGCGAAAAAAACGTCCTGGATGCCGGCCCTTCTGAATTCGCTTTTTACCTTAATATTAAGCCCTACGTCCTTCTGGCTATCACGCATCCTGAGCAACTCCGGCCTGCCGGGAAAACCGGCTAACGCGGAATTTATCCTGTGCCTGACCTTTTTAAGGTCTTCAGTAAGCGCCTTGCTGGAGAAAATGAATCTTGCAATCTCTTCGCAGACGCGCAATCCTTCCTTGGCGCGGTTGATATTTGCGTCTAATATCCTGTCAACAGGATCAATTTTAGGAATTCGCACAGATTTTCTTGATCAGCCCGGTAGTTGAACGGCCGCCGGCAAGCTTTACACTGTAAATGCTCCCGCCGTTCTCGCGCACAAAATCCGCGCCCACGATATCCTTCTTGCGCCAATCAGCGCCCTTTACCAGCACATCCGGCTTGACGGCCTCTATCACTTTAAGCGGAGTATCTTCATCAAAGACCACCACATAATCAACACTTTCCAGGCCCGCGACGACCCTGGCCCTGTCTGCTTCATTTACGATGGGGCGCTTCCTGCCTTTGATCCTGCGGACCGAAGCATCGCTGTTCACCGCGACAATGAGAAAATCGCCCTTAGCCTTTGCCTTTTCAAGGTACATCACGTGCCCGTAATGCAATATGTCAAAACAGCCGTTGGTAAATACGGTCTTTCTGGCCTTTTTCTTCAGGCCTTCACAGATCCTTGCCAATGCCTTAAGGCTCTTTATTTTTGTTCCTGACATAAGGCCTGCTCTACAAGTTCGCATATAATATGCCCGACGGTAATGTGCGTTTCCTGGATCCTGGCGGTAACTGACGAAGGGACCAAAAAACTCACATCCGCCAGTTTTGCGATCTCTCCCCCATCGCCTCCGGTAAGCGCGATAGTCTTTAATCCGTTTTTCTTGGCCTGCTTTAACCCGAGCGCCACGTTCTTTGCCTTACCGCTCGTTGAAATACCTATAGCGATATCGTTCTTCTGCCCGAGGGCTTCGATCTGCTTGGCAAAAACCACTTCAAAACCGTAATCGTTGGCCAAAGACGTCAATACCGAAGTGTTTGTAGTCAGCGCTATTGCCGCCAGCGCTGTCCTGTCTTTCTTGAACCTGCCGATGAACTCTGCGGCGATGTGCTGCGCGTCGCTGGCTGAGCCGCCGTTGCCGAAAAGCAGTATCTTGCCGCCTTTCTTTAACGAATCGATGAGCAAATCGGCTATATCCTTTATCTGGGTGACACCGGAGCGCAGAAGAGACTCTTTAACCTGGATATTCTCCAATAATATATCTGTTATTCTGTCTCTCATCTTTTCACCTCTTTAGCCGAAAAAGACCTTGGCTATCTCATAAAGTTCCTTATCCACTGTTTTTAATGCCTTCACGGCATCCTCAAGCGGCACATCGACGATCTTGATCCCCTGAAGAGCGACCATCTTTCCGAACTTCTTCATTTTAACCAATTCTACTGCCTTCACGCCTAAACGCGTCCCTAAGACGCGGTCGAACGCCGTAGGAGACCCGCCTCTTTGTATGTGGCCCAGGACGCTCACGCGCGTTTCAAAACCCGTGCGTTTCTCTATTTCTGAAGCCAGTATCTCGCCTATGCCCCCCAGCCTCACATGGCCAAAAGCATCTAATTTTTGTTCCTGCGTGACCATGGTATCGTCTTCGAAATGCGCGCCTTCCGCCACGACCACGATACTGAATGTCTTACCCCTTGAATGCCTCTTTTTGATAATACCGCATACCTCTTCGATATCGATGGGTATCTCAGGGATCAGTATTACATCCGCGCCTCCGGCCATGCCGGACTCAAGCGCTATCCAGCCGGCGTGCCTTCCCATCACCTCGGCCACAATGATACGATGGTGGCTTTCAGCGGTCGTATGCAGCCTGTCAATGCATTCCATGGCTATGTTCAACGCAGTATCAAAACCGAACGTGTAATCCGTGGCTGATAAATCGTTATCAATCGTCTTGGGCACTCCCACGATATTGGGCAGGCCGTCCTTGGTCAGCTTTGAGGCGACGCCGAGCGTATCTTCTCCGCCTACCGCGACTAACGCGTCAAGGCCGATCTTTTTAAAATTCTCTTTGACCTTGGCGGTATCGCCTTCCTTCTTATATGGGTTCGTCCTACTCGTGCCCAATATTGTTCCGCCCCTGGGCAGGATGCCGGAAACAGCGGTCAGGTCTAAAGCCATCGTGTCATTTTCAATCAGGCCTTTCCATCCGTTTTTAATGCCCACGATCTCAAAACCCTCAAGCAGGGCTTTTCTCACCACAGCCCTGATAACCGGGTTCAATCCCGGGCAATCACCACCGCCTGTAAGTATGCCGATTTTCATGTCTTCATTCCTCCTTAATATAATGTGTTATGCGACACAGGCACCGAGTACCAAGCTATACGTTATAGAGCGGGTACCGTGCAAGAGCTTTTTGCGTGGTACCTGGTACCCGATTTATTGACTTATTGCATGGTACCCGATATTTATTTAAACTCTATAGCCTCCGAACGGTATCGTCGGATCCTGTCTTTCAGGCTCTCTCTTTCTTCTGCTTCTCTCTTCTTCCGAAATGATCTTTGCTATGTGTATCTTGATGATGATCTGCTCTTCTACCCCTAAAACCTCCTGTATCTTGGACCTGGTGATGTCTTGCAGCCGTGAAGTCAAATCGGGGATATTTGCCTCTGACCTTAAAACTACCCTCAAATCAACTATGATGCCTTTCTTTGTGGCGATAACGTCAGGCCTCATCTCGCGCACTTCGGGAACGAATACCGCCTGCCTTTTTATCAGGTCTTCAACGGCCGATAACGCGACCCTGACTTCCCCGGAAGGGGTCTTAAAGGCGATGGTCTTCTCGCGCTGATACGTGCCCAGGATCATCTGGGCGAAAGAAAAGCTTATCAATATCAGAAGCAGCCCGGAAAGCCCGACGATGAGCCGGGAACTGGGATTCTGCAGGATATAAGCAAGCAGGTTATACACGTCCTGCGGCATGAGCGCCTTAAAAGAAAAGACTATCATCGCCACCCCTATCAAGATCAGCACAGTCGCATAAAATAGTATGCCAAAAATATTAAATACGCGCATTATTGCCCCCTTTCAACACCCTGAATGCTGATATTAATGTCCTTTATAGCCAGGTCCGTCATCCTCTCTAACGCGTTACGCACATTTTCCTGCACCTTCCCTGAAACCTCGGGTATGTTGAAATCGTATTTCACGACGAGAGGAATATCCAGCCTGATCTCGTCATGCTTATCTATTTCCACCTTTATCGCCGGCAGGGCCTTCTTGCACATCAGCTCAAGTAACCCGCTCTTAAAATCAGCTCCCACGCGCACCACGCCTTCTACCTCAAGAGCAGCTACCGAGGCAATGGAGGCGATCACGTTCTTATGTATCTTTATGCCGCCTAAATCCGTGTGGAAATCCTGATTCTGCATCATTCCTCCGGTTTTTCTTCCTTTAGCATTTCCTGGACGAAGTGAGTGGATATGTCGCCTTTTAAGAATAAGGGGTTCTGGAGAAGTTTCTGATGAAAAGCCACGGTCGTCTTAATGGGAAGTATTACGAATTCATCCAATGCCCTTTGCATGGTCTTGATAGCGTCAGCGCGCGTATCTGCGTAAGTTATCAACTTCGCTACCAGGGAATCGTAATACGGGGAAATCGTATACCCGGGATAAATATGGGTATCCAGCCGCACGTGCGGGCCCCCGGGAAAATTAACCGTCTCGATCTTGCCCGGGCAGGGCATAAAATCATTCTCATAGTCTTCGGCGTTTATCCTGCACTCGATAGCCGCGCCTTTGATCTGGACGTTCTCCTGCTGGAAACGAAGCCGTTCTCCAGCCGCGACCCTGATCTGTTCCTTTATCAGGTCTATCCCTGTGACCATCTCGGTAACCGGATGCTCTACCTGTATCCGGGTATTCATTTCCATAAAATAAAAATTATCCTCCTGGTCGAGAAGGAACTCCATCGTGCCGCAGCTGGAATAATTCACGGACTTTGCCGCCTTTACCGCCAGCTCTCCCAGGCGCCTGCGCAGCTTATTATCAACCACAGGGGAAGGCGATTCCTCAAGAAGCTTCTGATGCCTCCTCTGGATACTGCAATCCCTTTCTCCCAGGTGGATACAATGGCCGAATTTATCCGCTAATATCTGTATCTCTATGTGCCGCGGCTTTTCAACGTATTTTTCTATATATACATTGGCGTTGCCGAAATTTGCCTCTGCCTCCTGTTGAGCGGTCATTAAACTTGAAACCAGCCTGATATCATTATGGCATATGCGCATCCCTTTTCCGCCGCCGCCGGCAGCTGCCTTTATAATAACGGGGTAACCGATCTTCTTGGCCGTTTTGAGCGCTTCTTCCTTGCTCTTTATTACCGCGGCGCTTCCCGGGACTATCGGCAGGCCTACCTTCTGCATGGTCGTGCGCGCGGTCATCTTATCGCCCATAAGCCGCATGCTTTCTGGAGTAGGCCCGATAAAAGCAATACGGCAGGAATCGCAGACCTCGGCAAAATGAGGGTTCTCCGCCAGGAATCCGTAGCCGGGGTGGATCGCCTCGACATCGGTGATCTCTGCCGCGCTGATGATAGCCGGAATACTCAGGTAACTTGAACTGGATTGCGCCTGGCCGATACAAATTGCCTCATCGGCGAAACGCACGTGGAGGGAATTCCTGTCTGCTTCGGAATAAACGCTGACAGTGCGGATGCCGAGCTCCCGGCATGCGCGGATTATTCTAAGGGCGATCTCGCCCCGGTTGGCGATAAGGATTTTGGAAAACATTAAACTTTAAATTTTATAAAGGTTCGACCAGGAATAAAGGCTGCCCGAACTCTACCGGTTCGGCGTTCTCGACTATGACTTCAACGACCTTGCCCTTTATCTCCGACTTGATTTCGTTCATCAACTTCATTGCCTCAAGGATACAGATGACCTGCCCGGGCTCAATGACCTGCCCCACTTCGACATAAGGCGGGGCCTCGGGTGCCGGGGCGCGGTAAAATGTCCCTACCATCGGCGCCTTGATCTCGACAAGCGAAGATTCCGCCTTTTCCTGCGCCTGGACGGCCTCTTTTTTAGGCTGTTCCTGCGCGACCTGCTGCCTTTCAATGATGAACGGCGCTGTGCCGGCCGCCTCAGAACCAGAGGTGACTTTCTTTAACCTGATACGCATGCCCTCTTTTTCGATTTCCAGTTCGACCAGCCCGTTTTCATTCATCAGGCTAATCATCTCTTTTATCTCTTTTAGGTTCACGTGAGGTCTCCTCTTTTAACCGACTCTTTCCACATATTGCCCTGTACGCGTATCAACCTTGATCCTGTCCCCGGCGTTTATGAAAAGGGGGACCTGGACAACGGCGCCCGATTCAATTTCCGCAGGCTTGGTCCCGCTCTTGGCAGTGTCCCCTTTGATGCCCGGTTCCGTGTGACTGATCTCATATTCCACGAAATTAGGCAAATTGACATTCAGGATCTCGTCTTTATAGAAATACGCTGCGACGTCAATGTTGTCTTTGAGAAATTTACTTTTCTCCCCCATATTATCGCTGGAAATAGCGACATCCTCATAATTTTCCTGGTCCATAAAATGGAACATATCTCCGGAGGAATATTGATATTGGAGCTTCCTTTCTTCCACATAGGCCTCTTCAATCTTTTCATCGCCCCGGAAGGTTTTTTCCTGAATACTGGAATTCTTGAGGTTCCTTAGTTTTGCGCGCACAAAGGCGGCGCCTTTGCCCGGCTTTACATGCTGGGTATCAACAACTATCCATACCTGATTGTCAACAAATATGGTTATTCCTGATTTGATTTCATTTATCGAGAGTGCCACTGATTACCTCAACTCCTTTCCTGGTTACCAAACACATATCTTCGACCCGTATGCCGAATTGGCCCGGCAGGTAGATCCCCGGCTCAACAGCAAATACCATTCCTGCCTTTATTATCGTAGTGTCTTTTGACGAGAGACGGGGCGGTTCATGGACCTCCAGGCCTACCTGGTGCCCTGTGCTGTGGCCAAAACAGGCCCCAAATCCTTTCTCGCTTATATAGTTACGGCTGGCCGCGTCAATTTCACTGGCGCGTTCGCCCGGCCTGATCTTTGAGATCGCGCGCCGCTGGGCCTCTAATATTATGTTATAAATATTGAGAGCCGAGCTTTTTATTTTACCTAAGAAGAGTGTGCGTGTCAAGTCGGATTTATAACCCGAATAGTCAACGCCAAGGTCTATCAGTACCGGTTCATTGTCTCTTAATCTTCTTTGCGATGTGACATGGTGCGGGAAGGCGGAATTAGGGCCGGAAGCCACTATTATGTCAAAACCGCAGGAAAAAGCGCCGTTATACCTTATAAAACGTTCCAACTCCGCGGCTACTTCTATCTCTTTCATTCCCGGAGAAACAATGCCCCGGATGAACTCAAAGGCCTTCATGGTGATCCGCGCCGCTGTTTTTATCTTTGATACTTCTTCCGCGCTCTTTACCAGCCTTAAATCCTCTAAAATACTGCCGGCAGGGACAAATTCTATCCCGCTGCCCGAGGCCTCTTTAAATTTTAGGAACTGGGCATAAGAAATAACCTTTTCCTCAAACCCTATCCTCTTTAACCCCAGTTCCCTGCAGCAGCTTAAAAGCACAGCCAAAAGCGAAGCATCCATCTTCCTGACCGCAAAGCCGTGCAGTGCCTTTTTTACTTCCTCGAAATACCTGAAATCCGTAAAATATATGCTCTTCTTTTTTGAAACGACAAGATATGAATCCCGGCTGCGTATGCCGGTCAAATAGGAGATATTATGTTCGGAGGAAAGAAAAAGGGCATCCAACGAAGATTTTTCCAGCCCGGAAAGGGCGCGCCTTAAGCGCGCCTGTTCAGGAGAACCGCGGCTCATTTGGCGTTCAACAGGTCAATTATCGCCAGCAACCCCAGATAATAACTTGCTGGGCCGAAGCCGAGCACCGCGCCGGACACAACAGGGGTAATAAGCGATTTTCGCCTGAATTCTTCCCGCGTATAAATATTGGAGATATGGACCTCAACCGCCAATATACCTGAAGCCAGGATCGCATCCCTGATCGCCACGCTGGTATGGGTGTATGCGGCAGGATTTATCAGAAGGGCGTCATATTTATTCTTGCCCTTGCCGATAAGATCGACAATTTCGCCTTCGTGGTTTGATTGTTTTATAGTAAGAGTTACTTTGTTCTTCCGGGCGAGTTTCGCCAGGTTATCATTTATCTGCCTGAGCGTGACCTTTCCGTATATGTTAGGCTCTCTGGTGCCCAACAGGTTCAGGTTAGGCCCGTGTATAACGAGGATCTTGGGCATACTTAATCCTCTGCCTCATCGATAAGCATTATCGGAATGCCGTCTTTAATGGGGTATTTCTTCCCGCATTTCGTGCAGACGATCTTATTGTCTTTTAATACCACGTCCGCCTTGCAGGCAGGACAGGCTAAAATGTCCAAAAGTTCCTTGTCTATCATGGCTGCCTCCGCTTTATTTTGCGCTCGTCTCTTGAGACTTTGCGATATACTGGGTCCTGAGTTCGTAAAGGACGTTTTCCAGTAAATCAGATTCCTCTTTTTTTAAATTACCGGCGGTCTTATCCTTAAGCATCGCCAAAGTATCTATGATGAATTTCGCCTGCGGCAGGTCCTCTTCCTTCTGTTTAGTCGCAGGGTTTTCCATCGCGCCCAGGAATATCGATGCCTGGAGCGCGAGGGTAGTAACGAAGAAGTTGAAATCCGGGTCAGGCGGGATGAATTTGCCTTCTTTTTTTAATGTCTCTTTTTCTTTTTCCGCCGCTGCCTTCCAGCTTTCGTCAATATTCTTTTTATTCTCTTCCATAAGGTCCCTTTAATTTACAGTGATACCGGCGTAGCCGACAACGGAGCTAATGTCGCCGCTTGCCTGAGCTGAAGTCTGGTATTTCACAAGTTCCGCCTTTTTCGCTCCCAGGGCTTTTGCGATCTTTAACATCATAAATACCGGCGCGTATCCGCACATGGAAATATCCAGCAATCTGACCCTCTCCAGCAGTTTTTCCGGGTCAAGCTGCAAGATGGCATCTATCGCTTCCTTGTCCTTTTTTTGGGCGTCTGCCAGCGGTTCATAATGCGTCATATCGGAACTGGCGACAATAAGGAAAGACCTTTCTTTGCCGCTTTCCTTGACCACTCCGGCAATAGCGCCTGCCGCCTCTGTTAACATCGCTGCGTCACCGGACATAATACATATAGGAACAATGTCGAAAGATTCTTTAAAGTGCTGTAGTATAGGCAGCTCTACCTCAATCGAATGTTCCCTCTCATGCGCCAGTGAATCTGCGCGCAAGAATTTGGAGCGCTTCAATATTTTCTTAGCCAGCGCGGAATCTATTTCTATCTCGCCAAGCGGGGTCTGCCAGAACCCCTCGGTCATGATGCTCATCTCCGGGCCGTTGCCCGTGTGGTTGGGGCCTAAGATTATTATCTTATCTTTTTGGCTAAGGTCGATGCGCGAGACGGTCTCGGCCGCGACAGCCCCTGAATAAACATAGCCCGCGTGAGGCAGCACGCAGCCTAAAGCGCTGTATTTAACTGCTTTTTTATCTACAAATCCCTCGATCTGCTTTGTCAGCTCGCGGTTCGAAGAAGGATAAAACAACCCAGAAACTACAGGCGGCCTTACGTTAAGCTTTTCCATCGAACAACCCTTCCAGGTACTGAACAGCTTCCTTCAGGTCCTGCGGCGAGGCAGGATGGTGCGCCTCGATCACTTTTAAGGTATCTTTTTTTATAAACCGCTTAAGGCTGTTAAAATCAAATTCTCCTTTTCGCGGCGCCCTGTGATCATCGCAAGCTGAAACATCATGGAGGTGTATCCCCGCCATATTCTCGGAATATGCCTCTAAAAAACTATTCCTTGCGCAAAATCCGAGGTTTTCCATCACCCGGCCGTGCCCGGTGTCATGCCAGTAATAAATATTGGAGCCGCGGAATTTATTCAGTATCACCCCGGTTTCTTCAAATGACGGGATTTCCCGGTAATAAAACCGCGTTTCAACGCCAAGCTTGACCCCGAAGCGCCCGGCATATGCATTTAATTCTTCCAGGCTCCGGAGGGTATTTTCAAAGTGCGGCGCAATACGCGCCTTTCTTTCAGCTATAATTTCATCCCTAAGCAGCAGGAATTCCCGTGACCCCGAAAGGCCTGCTGAATATATGTCCATCAGCTTCCTGGTCCTGTCAGGCACCTCCACCCGTCCGCAATGCAAGACCACTGCCTTGGCGCCCAAAGACGCCGCGCTCTCTATCGTGGCCTTGGTCTGCTGAACGGCCTTTTTTCTTTCTTCATCTTTAAGTGAAGCAACCGAATAATAGTCAGGCAGCGCAAGCTCGCGCTTCACGCCATCCGGGATAGGGCAAAAATTGTGGACACTGCTTACCTTTATAGAGCCGCCGGCAACCAATCCTCCGATATCCTTGACCATCTTCGGCGTAAGATTGAAACTCAACTCTATTTCCCCGAAACCCAGGGATTTTATTTCAAAGACCAGGTCTTTACCGTTTACATAACGGTAAGCGTTCCAGGAAGTCGAAAGCGAAAAACCCATTTATACTACCTTCTTCTCCTTGATTTCTTCCTCTTGCGCTCGCTGGGTTTTTCGTAATGCTTGCGCTCACGCACTTCTTTCAGTATGCCTTCTGCCTCGATTTGCCTCTTGAAACGGCGAAGCGCCGCTTCAAACGACTCATCTTTCTTGATCTCTATCTGCGACAATCTAATCCCCCCTTTTCTAAGATTATTTCTATTTCCTAAATGCAGAAATATTAATATACCACCCTCAACCGCTTGTGTCAATTCAATATATATCTACTGGTCCTATAGCCTGCCGGTTTCTTCGCTCAGGTCGATTTTTTAACGCCAATGTTCTTTCGCATCTCGGCGGCTGCGGAACTCGCCCGTCGGCTTGTGCCAGGACGGGCTCGCACATCCTCGCCGTCCGAATGCTTCCGCGTTCGGATTCCCTCGCTGCTCAAGCTCCATTGGCTAAAATCGACATTCGCTCATAAACCGGCAGGCTATAGTTAATAATATGTTTATATATTACGATGTCGTGTATCCTGTTGGAGCGTGCCTTAGAAAATTTTTGGCAAGCGTGCACAAGGCTTTACGAGGAGCGGAAGACGTATAAGTAGATGCCGCTAAGCTGAAGCGACGAAGTAAACCGTAGCGCACGGCAACGCCCGTCGCCTATCGGTATTGCGCCGGTGTCCGCTTGCTGCGGAAAAATTTTCAGCACGCGGAGGCAGGATACACGACAAGCTGTATAAGCTTGACTACTCCTTAAATATATGCTAAATTTGATGCTTATGGAAGAATTGAGCACGACAAAACAGGAACTTGAGCGCACGAAGAACGAGTTAGCGATACTTTACGAGATCTCAAACGCCATGCGTACCACCTTAAAGCTGGATGAGATCTTGTATATTATCCTCACCGGGGTCACGGCTCACACAGGCCTTGGCTTTAACCGGGCCATACTATTTCTTGTCAATGAAAAAGACGGCCTCATAGAGGGTAAAATGGCCATCGGCCCTGAGAGCGGCGAAGAGGCGAACCGCATCTGGAAAAGGATAGAGCACGACCAGATGGACTTTGAGGACCTGATAAGCGCCTATAAATTCTCCAAGAGCGCCATTGAATCTTCTTTTAACCAGCAAATAAAATACATCAAGGTTCCGCTGCGCGAGCTGAACGGCGGGCTTCTGGCGATAAGCGTATCCGAAGGAATGCCTCTTAACCTCAATAAAGAAACCATCGAAAAATACGGACACGACCCTATCATCAGGCTGCTTAAGACCAACGAACTTGTAGTAGTGCCGCTCAAAGCAAAGGATAAAGTAAACGGCCTGATACTCGCGGACAATTTTATCACCAATAAGCCCATAACAAAAGACGATACCCGCATGCTTATTATGTTGGCGAACCAGGCAGGGCTGGCGATAGAAAATTCGCAGTTGTTCGAAAAGACGGTCCTACGCGCCCATTCCGACTACCTCACCGACCTGTGGAATCACGGTTATTTCCAACTGCTCCTGCAGGCGGAATTAGAAAGGGCAAAGGCGATAAAAGTGCCCTTAAGCCTGATCATGGTGGATATAGACGATTTCAAGGTTTACAATGACAAGCTGGGGCACCAGGCGGGGGATCAGATATTAAAGGAATTAAGCAGGCTTCTTAAAAACCAATCAAGAAAAATGGATTTTGTCTGCCGTTACGGAGGCGAGGAATTCACTATGATACTGCCTCAAACCGACAAGAAAGAGGCCTTTACCATTGCCGAACGGATAAGGCAGGATATCGAGAAACATTCCTTTCTGAACGAAGATATTTTACCGAATAAGAAACTGACTGTCAGCCTGGGGTTATCCTCTTTTCCGGAAGACGGGTCCAGCCCGTCTGAGTTGATCAGTTATTCCGATAAGATGCTTTACCAGGCAAAACACAAAGGCAAGAATACTACCTGTTTCGTAGGTTAGGCAGGCTCTCCGACCGCATCAGCGTCAGCTTCCCTCTCTTTTTCCGCTGCTTCCCTGTCCTGATGGAATTTAACGGATACAATCTTGGAAACCCCCGATTGCTGCATGGTAATGCCATACATAACATCGGCATTGGCGATAGTCTTCTTATTGTGGGTTATCACGATGAACTGGGAGATTTTGGCAAATTCCAGCAGCATTCTGCCGAACCTGTCAACATTAGCCTCATCAAGCGCCGCGTCTATCTCATCCAGTATGCAAAACGGCGCGGGTTTAACCTTGAATATCGCAAATATCAGGGCTATCGCCGCCATGGATTTTTCTCCTCCGGAAAGGAGAAGCACATTCTGGAGCTTTTTCCCCGGAGGCCGGCAGATGATCTCGATGCCGGATTCCAGCGGATCATTTTCATCGATCAGGAACACCTGCGCGTCGCCGCCGTTGAACAATAACCTGAAGTAGGTCCTGAATTCAACCTGGACCTTCTCAAAGGTCTCCATGAACATCTTTTTTGTCGTGCGGTTGATCTTCAGGATCGCCTCATGCAGAGAATCCTTCGCCGAGACCAGGTCGCTCTGTTGTTGGGTAAGGAAGTCATAACGCTTCTTGAGCTCATCGTATTCTTCGATAGCGACAAGGTTAACGGTACCGCAGGAATCCAGCCGCTCTTTTAATTTTTGTATCTCCTGCGCGAGGGCATCCATATCCGTCTGCCCCGCGACGGGTTCAACGCACGGTTTGTCAAGCTCACCCGGCAGGTCAAGGTCAAACTTATAAGCCGCAGACAAGCGTTCCTTTATATTCAGGTATTTAAAATCCACGTCCTTATTCTTCATCTGTAGCTCATACAACTGTTCCTTTAGACCATCAAGTTCTTTTCTGGCTGATCCTATTCTTTGCGTAATAGCGCCTGACTCATCTATTATCCCTTTGAATTTGCTCTGGGTCTCTTCCAGGAGCGCCGCGAGATTATTTTTATTCTTCTCTGACTCAAGGATCTGGTTTTCCATCTCTGCTATCTCTGAATCCAAAGCAACTGAGCGCGACGCGCAATCATTGATCTGATTGTCAAGGTTCAAAAGCGTCCCCTTGCTGTGGCTATCCTCTTCTTCAAGGGCTTTGAGGCTGGCCAGATCGGTCGTCAGGCGCTTATTCAAGGCTTCAAGCTCAGTCTTAGTTTGCGTGATGACTACCAGGACGCCCTCTTTGAGCTTATTGCTTGCCGTGATATTGTTCTGCTCGGATGAGATCGCCTCTTCCGCTGCGGCTTTTTCTTTATCAAGGGCTGCCGAATCATCTTCATGACGTTTGATGCTGACGGCAAAAGTGGAAAGCTCTGTCTCTACGTCCGTCAATTCGATGACCACGATCTCTTCTTCCGCTTTTATCTTGTTGAACTGTTCCTGTATAGTCTCGCGGTAGGCCTTCTTATTTGCCAGCGCTATCTCCTGGGCGCGGACTGCCTCCTGAGAGACCACCATATCTTTATTAAGCTCATCCACCCGGCTCTCTTTTACCCGCTTGATCACCTGCAATGAATCTATGCTGTGCTGTGTTTCTTCGATCCTTT
>Ga0265297_10001042_pt1 | contig 69246 bp, 79 predicted proteins | sample Munlanlwell13791_FD_192502 | JGI IMG/M metagenome (GOLD analysis project Ga0265297, IMG submission 192502) | Leachate microbial communities from a municipal landfill in Southern Ontario, Canada - Leachate well 137-91 | ecosystem: Engineered > Solid waste > Landfill > Unclassified | place... | reverse complement strand
TCTCCCCTTTCTGAACTCATAATCTGATTTAATTAAACTGTACAATATAATTGTACATCTATTTACTGGCTAATATTTTTATCGTTTCAAGAGTTTTTGGAGCAATGGCAGAAGGAATTTTGTCTAAAAAAAACCATTTGGCTTCATCGTGCTCTTGAGGAGAGGCATTGAATGGAAATAAGTTATGTGCAGAAACAGTAAACACCTGGATAGAATATTTTAAAGGAACTGATACATGGTTGATTTGGCGATTAGTTTCGGATATGGTAGCTCTTAAAAATTGAAGATCGGGCTCTTTGATCTCTACACCTATCTCTTCTTTTATTTCTCGACAAGCCGTTTGGGTTGGGGTCTCTCCTGGATCTATTTGTCCTCCAGGAAAACTCCATTGATTTTGAAAACTACCAGCGATTCGGTGAACTAGAAAAACTTCTGTATCATGATCATTTTGACGCATTAAAACTACTTGGACCGAAGGAACAGTTTTTTGTTCAAGAATTTCACTATTAAAAATAACAACTTTTTCGACTTCTTTATTCATATTGAAGCTATTATAATACCAGAATCTTGTTTTATTAAAAATTACCTATTTTATCAACAAATCAGATTTCCAAAGGCCGTGAATATTGCAATATATTCTGGCTTCAATATTTTTAGCGTTTATTTTGAAAGTGGCAGTGGGTTTATCTCCAGGTTTTAGAAATTCTTTGTAAACTTTGCCATCGGCAATTATTTCAATTAATTCTATATAATGCTTTTCTTCCATAGGATGAGGAATGGAACCGACATTGACAACTACTCCTATGTCTCTTTTTTCGATTATTGGGACGTGTTTTTCAAAACCGACGTCTTTAGTTTTGGCAACCAACAATTCCATTGGTTGGCCGCAGCAAACGAGTTGCCCTTTGCTAACATGAATAACTTCAACAATATTGCCACAGACGTTACAACGATATATTTGATTTATTTTGGTCATAATTTATTATACGCATAATATAATTATATTTGAACAGATTTTCTTTTTTCAGGGATTTTTGACACATCGATATCCTTGATATTCAGCCCCAGAATCTTTTCTTCTTTCCCAAACACCACCGTTATATGCCAAAAAATAGGCAGTTTTTTCACTAGCAGATTCACTCGTCCAGTAATAGATTACTTTGGAATTAGGATTCCATAATGGCGTTTCCTTGTCAGGTGTTGTTTTATACTGGGCTTTACCTGAATCATCCAAAACACCGCCAGCATTTAAATTATTCCTTGTCATTGAACGCACAAGTTCATTTCTGGTCGGTAATCGCCATTTATTAACTGGCCGATCTTCTAATTTGGTTCCTTCACTATTTAAATATGCACATGCGTCTACCGCTTTTTGCCATAATCCACCGATTAAGGGAAAACCCGCCCCTTGTGGGGCCCATATTAATGTAATTCCATTACCAATTACTGTTCTGTTTCCAAAATTAAAATCATTATAACGATTTTTTACCCGTAAATATTGCGGAATGCCAAATGAAAGCACAACCAGAGATGTAATAATTATTAAAGTTAGAGCCATCCATCTTTTGTATTGGAAATTGCCAAAGTAATACCCTAAAGCGAATAATAAAACGGGGGCGGCAATCATTACTTTGCCTGTGTTGGTACTAAAAAAGAAAAAGGCGAATATTGCTGTTACTATAAATAAAACTGCACCGATTTTTTTATATCTCATCGCCAACAAAAAAAGAATAATCAAAATACATGGTACTGATAAATACTGTAAAAAAGTTAAAAGTAAATTTCTCCACAATGAAGTAAAATACCATCCTTCATGAAATGTTTCATTTATCCCCCAATATGACCAAAAACAAACTAAGGCCACACTGGCCACATATGTTATCCAGCCAATTATATTTTTAATTTTTTCTGACATAAAAATTATATTACCTTTTTAGAACAAATCCAGTTTTATTTTGTTTCAAAAAATTCTAATTCTTGGTTTACTAGATTTTGAGCTTGGGTAATATCAGTATCGGAAAGACTGATACCTAAATTGGCTGGACCTTGATCTATTTTGGTAATTTTTAATTTTTTTTCGGCTACTGTTGTGGTCATGCCACTTTTGAGTTGACCACTTTTTAAAATACCAAACAAGACTGGTGTTCCTTGTAAACTAAATATTGTTTGAGGAATAAAAATATTTTTGTCAGAGGGCATAATAAAGTCGGTCGAATAAACCATTAACAATTAATTTTAGGGCTTGTTGGAAAAATAAAGGATTAACTAAATAAACTGCCACTAATGACCCAATGGCAATTATTACTGACAACCATTTGGTATAAGGACCATAGGTTCTAAAAATTAATATGGTTGATAAAATGGCTGTTAATAGAGGCCCGAATACCTTTATATCCCCTAACGGCAAGGTGTAACCACCGACTACTTTTTCTTCTGTCTCAAAAAAACTAACTAAATCATAATTTACATTAAAAATAATTAAAATTATTTCCAAAATAATTATTCCTAAAAGCAAAATTGAACTGAATTTGGTGGAGGCACCAGCTTCGGTTCTAATCACTTCATAGATTACCGCTGGTAACAATAAAAATAACATCCATAATGGATTTTTACTGGCCAAACCTAAAAACGCTCCCAAAATGGCTACTCCAGTAACAATTAAACAAATGGTAAAAGGACTTGGAACATTATTTTTTTTAATTTCTGGGGTCATAATTTAAGTGAATCAATAATAGTTTTTATAATTTTTTCGGCTTGTTCTTGATAAACATATCCTTCAGTGGCATAAGTACTAGCCACGGGAATTAAATGTTTAGTGGTATATATCTGTCCTTCTACTTTTTCTTTTTCAATATAAGTATTGGTTTTGGTTAAGCTTTCATGAAAAGTTTCACCTTTGGGTAAAAAATCTAGGGCTGAAAGTAAAGTGCCATAAATTATATATTTGCCAACCATGAAAGCTAGACAACTTTTAATTGTTTTTGATGGAGGAGCTGGTGGTGGCGATTTTGGAAGAAGACCTTTTCCAGCTAAAGGATCAAAACCACCGCCTTGGAACTTATTCGGGTCTCTTGGTTTTAATTTTGGTTTGGGGGCAATGTAGCGCTGATATTCTGGATTATCCATTTCGGAAAAAACGGCTGGATAACCACAATAACTATCCATAAAATATTTTATTCCTGGATTATTTAGAGGTACAGGAAATTTTATATTTTTAGTTTTCTGAGTTATTTCTTTCATACTTTTTTTCTGTTCAGGGGTTAAAAATTTCTGAACTTCTGGGTTTTGTAAATTTTGGAATAACTTGCCGTAATCTAAACCTTTAGTATGAAGATCTAACTGATTTTGAAGAGCTTGTTTGGATTGTGTTTCATCAGGATAAAGACAAATAGAAATGTAATAGGTGGAATCGTATTTTTCGTCTTGTATTTTGTTAAATTGACCCCTGATTTCGGTTATTTTTTGAGGGGTATAGCCTTCCATCCAACCGGTGGCAGCGGCAGCAGTCATAGTGTCAAAAAATTTGGTCATTGTTCCACGAGGAGCAATACCGTGAACAGATACTGCCTCACCATTGACGACGGCTGTAGGATTGCCACTGATTAAAAGTGGATTGGCTTGATTTTCTGGATCAAGATGACACAGTTTAAGGGTTACCATATTTTCGTTTCCCTCTTGAGAAACTTCCACCCAACTTTTCGGTAACCAGTTTTTTGGTAGATTAATTGTTAGCTGATTCGTCGACATATAAAACGGTAATCTCCTGATTTTCTGGATTTTCATAGTAAACACTAAGAGAATTACCATCTTTTTCCATTATTATGTGAGCGGCATCGGCTTCAATTGTGTTCATACCAGAAACATAACCATTTTTAGTTAGTTCTCCGACTAATTTATTTATATCTTCACTTGTTGGCGCCTTGGGAACTTTGAAAACGGCTAAATAAGAATCACCTTGTTTCATATAATTACCGGAAAAGAGAGTCGCTTTGATATTTCCAAAAACAGCCTTAAGTGGCGACTCAATTGTTGTCTTTAATATGGAAGATGTACCACCAACTAGAGCGACTTCCTTGGTTTCATTAAATTTATCTTGGGGAGTTTTGGCGGCTTCTTTAGCCTCTTCTTCTTTTTGTTTTGCTTCTTCTTTGGCCGATTCTTTGGCAATATCCTTGATCATTTGGTCGGTAAGACCACTATTACCGCCAGTTAGATTACCCAATAAACCGGCATCACCTCCATACATTTTGGTTAATTGTTTAACATATTGCTGTTGGCGCCAACGAGTAGCTCCATAATACAAAGCACCAATAACGACGACGGCAATAACCACGATCACGATCGGGTTCATTTTTTTGCCAGATTTTTTTATTTCTTGTTTCATTTTTATTTTTTGGTTAATTATTAATTTTTGATTTTGAGTGATCCTTTGGCTTCTACTTTTACATTACCTTTACTACGCATTTGAGCTTCTAACATTTTTTGGACTTGATCTTTATTTGTTAAATCCCAAATCGGTTCTTTCATAATAAGCTCATTGTTACTACCAATTTCGTAGATCATCCCTCGCAGCCACAATTCTGAGGCTTTTAATTCCCAACTTTTAGTAATTGGTTGAATGCATCCAATTGGATCAGGAAAACAAGAAGTTTCTGTCCCTGTCAGCATTGGTTTATTGATAAAGGCTTCATTAAACATTAATTTTTTATTTTTTGGATCAATATAACCAACAAAAGAAACCGGTAATGGATTAGTATTAATATTTAATTTTGTGGCGGGGCCGACATAGGTTCGCCAGGGATTTTGATATCTAATTTTACCTTTGCCAACAATACTAATGGCAACACCATCAGTATTAGTATTGGTAATTCCAATTGACTTGGCTTGTTTAGCCCAATCTAAATTCTTAAAATCAATGGCTAGTTCTTCAATTTCAAAAGTATAGTTCATAGAAACACTTACATTACCCAAGACACCAGGAATATATCCATTAACTTGATTAGTTATGTTTCCAGTCCATTTGGTATTTTTAAAACGATTTAAATTATATTTTTCTAATACTTTAATTGGATCTTGAATTAAGATTGCCGAGGAAGTGGCTGTCTTTTCATTCACAATAAGAGTAGCGCTTTCAGTACTTATTTTCAGTTTTTCTACAAGAAAAGATTTAATTTGTTGAGTATTATAACCAAGGCCAGACAAGGTAACCACCGCCCCAACTACTATCGCAACAATAATAAGAATTGAATTTATCATTACTCTATTTTTAGAGTATGCTGTTTTATAAAAAATTCAAGTCTTTTTCAGTTTTGGACACAACCACTATCTTTATTTATTAGCGGACTTTGTTTTTCTTTTTCATAATTAAGGATAAAAACAGCATTGGATATTTCTAGGGACGACAATAATTTCTCGCTGTAATCAGGATTTTTGTTGTACCAAGATTGTTTGGCAAAATAACAGGCCATATCTTGACTAACAAAAACTCGTCCATGTCTGGCATAAATTTCATTTCTAGCTCTTTTAAGATCTAAATTATCAAAATTAATTAAATCTGCGGTGGTTATTTTTTGGGAACCAGACATTGGTAATAGATAAGTATCGCCTGTTGCATCTCCATCTGGAACTACTGATGGTTCAACAACTGTTGGATCTCGTGGTGGCGGTGTTTCTATTTGTTTTGGGGGATGAGATTCTGAATCAGGTCTTTTGGTAGCAATATGAATGGTGGGGGTTGGTTTTTTGGATAAAATATCACCAAATTTATTTTCAGTATTTTTGGTTCCAAGATAAATTGCTCCAGCTGCCAAAATTATGAAAACGACACCACCGATAATCCAAATTAATTTATTTTGATTAACAACGCCTTTCTTTTCTTTAGTTGATTTCACAATTTATTTTAACAAAAAAACAGAAATCAAATACTTATATTCCTATATTCCTAACATCACATCATATTTTCCGTAGACTTCTTTCTTTAGTTCGGGCACTTTTAGATTGTTCCAATCGTGCATCCACTCTGAAGTGATCGTTTCCCAAGTAGTGGGGATTACTCCTGCCTGTAACATCCGTTTGATGCCATAATTATGAGCATCTACGGTTGCATCACCAGCAGCGTCCATTAAACCGTAAACATCCATTCCTTCACGTAAACCATGAAGAGTTGTAAAGGCAAAGCACATACTGGTCCACAAACCTGAAACAATTAGCTTGTTATGTCCAGTGGCTTTCACTGCTTTCCATACTGCTTCTTCTTCCAAAGCATCAAAACTAGGCAGTTTACGAGCGATGACTTTAATTTTAGGAAATAAATCAGAAATTTCTTTAATAAATTCTCCATTTCCTTCGGGATAAATGGAGGTAAGAACTGTTGGTACACCTAAAATACTGGCAGCTTTGGCTGTGGCTACGGCACAGTTTTTGATAATGGTTCGGTTTCCTGAACCAACACCTTTAAACATGGCTGGTTGATAATCAACTAAAAGTAAAACACTATTGGCTGGGGTTAGTAAATCTAATTTTGAATTGTTCATATTATATTTAAATTAATTTTTCTTCGACTTCCTTTTTGCCTTCCTGTAATTCTTTTGTCTGTTCGGAGTCTAGTTGGAGTAAAAGAGCTTGAAATTCTCCAACGTGAGTTTTTTCCTCTTTAGCTATATCCAAAAGGATTTTGCTGACATTTTCATTTTTAGTGGTTGCAGCCAATTGTTCATAGAGATTTATAGCGTCTAACTCGGCTATTATCCCTAGCCGTAATACTTCTTTATCAACGTTTTCTGGTTTTACATTTTGAAAATTTATTGGTGTTTGTGAAAGCATATTTTTATTATTTAACAAAGTCTAACATAAAACTTTTTATTGCAAGTTATTTAAGATTTTAAATTAGAGACATTAAAAAAATATAAATTTTTGTTATCATAAATTGTGAAGCGTATATCTGGCGTTTATTTGCTATTGATGGTGTTTTTTCATTTTTTGATTATGTATGGATTGATGTATGTGATGGTTTATAAATTCACTGATATATATCCTAATTTAAATCAACTATACATGGCTGGAATTATGACGGTATCGATGTTGGCGTTGGAAATGCTGTTTATGGGTTCTATGTATAAAAATAAAAATATAATTTTGGGAATAAGCATCATTATGATGGTGCTTTTATTTATTTTTATTAGAAACCAAACTGGAATAAATAATAAACAATTTTTAAAATCGATGATTTCTCATCACTCTGGAGCAATTTTGATGTGTAAAAATGCACCAGTTGATAATTTGGAAATTAAACAATTGTGTGAAAAGATTGTTCCGTCTCAACAATCGGAAATTGATCAAATGAAACAGATGTTGAAAAGGATTGATGAAAAGTTTTAGAGTTGCTTGAAGATTGTAGTTATCTAGTATTACCAAGACTTTTTTGATCTTAGGCTTACCGTTCAAATTGGGGAAGAAGAGAAGTGGAGGACCCTGGAACATTAATTATTACAACTAGAATTCAAAACTTGTCCGGGATATATTATTGTGGAAGTTAAATTATTTTGCTCAACGATCATTTTATAAGAATTCCCATTGTTAAAAATTTTTTGAGCGATAAGCCAAAGTGAGTCCCCTTTTTCTACAACATATTTACATTCATCACTGTTATTTGTTTTTTGCGAAACCAACTCACTCACTTGGGTTATCTTTCTTGGGAAAAGGCTTGTTAACCTAGATTTAAAGTTTTTATAAAATGAGATTCCTTTATTATTATTTGGGGCTGTTTTTACCCTCATTTCATTACTCCAATCACCAGGCATACAACCATTTTGACCTCTGATTTGAAAATAATAAACAGTGTTAGGTTTAAGGTGATTTACATCAAAAGATAAAACTCCCGTTGATTCACCTTGGTTAATTAAAGCCCCATAAATTGGTTTTTGGGATTCATGGCCGTAGGCTAAATAATATCCAGATGTAATTCCTTGTATGGGGGTGTAAAAAAGCCTGGCTTCGGTACCAGAAACATTGATTTGAAATAAATCTGGTTTATTAACTGGCTTCTTATCAAGACACTGGGGTGCTGATATATTTCCCGAAGATACTGAAGTATTTGAAGTGGAGATATTGGTAGGTGTTGGAGTGGGTGTGGCAATGGGGTTATTAATGGATACAAACGAACCGTCTGTAGTTTGATAATAATCAGCACTTAATGAAGGTGAAGTGAGAACAAAAGTTACTTCACCATTTGTGTCGGATGAGTTGACAAGGAACGACGCTTCCCAAGTGTTACCAGACACATTGGTGATTGTGACTGAATTAGTAATCGGATAACCGGCAGAATAGAAAACGGCGGAAGGATTGGTAATTAAACCAGATGCAGTAAAAGTGAGGGTAACACGGTTGCCACTAATAGCCGTAGTTGGAGTTGAGTTATTAGAAGAGAGAGATGATGAAGAGATAGAAAAAAATTCTGTGGCTGAATTATTGATATAAAAATTAGAGCTTGTGTTAAAAAAAACGCATAATGGTTCCTCATCACAAACCTCTCCTTTTAGTCCATAAAAACCATTGGCAACAGTGTTGGTATCAAAAGATAATGCGGTTGCTGTTGTGCCCGTGGAAAGTGTCTGTACTTCCGTACCTGTACTGTCCAATAAATATATTTTGTAAGTTAGGGTATCATCATTAGCATCAGAGGCCGGATACCAGGTTATATCGAGATTGTCCGAATGAGCGCCACCGATAGGATTAGTAAATCGACCAGGCACAGGAGCCAAATTTGGTATAGGTTCATAATAGAAGCTTTTAGATTGAGTAACAGAATTAGCTGTGATGTTTATAGTAACACCATCGCGAATAGATCCTCTTCTGGCTAAATGAAAATGGACATCGGGGCAACCGGATTGGGAAGTGGTAGTCCAACCAGTCTGGTTACCTGTATACCAACGGTCTGAATAATTACATAAAGATTGATCGTGGTAACGAAGGTTCCAGCCACGATTGACATTGGGAGATAAGTTATAAATAATCAACCAAAAATCTCCTGAGATATCAATATGATTATTGCCTATAGTACCGTCTGTATTAGTCGTTAGTGTAATCAAATGATGACCGCTGTTTGCATTATGGACGTGATTTAATTGAGCAGTACGGTTGATAGTACCAACCAATTCAACATCAGAAGTACCAATACCAAGCCTCCAGTCTGAATTAAAATAGGATAGAACTTTATCTTTTTTGACTAAATAAACCTGCATATCGGCTGAATTGGCGGCAATTGGCATGGCGTTAATCTCAACCCAAAAACTCATGTCTCCAATCATAGTGAAATTGTTTTTGAGATGCAATATATCATAACTATTACGGCGGTTAACCCTATTGATAGGCGGATAGTTCCAAGTAATTGTGGTGGGAGAAAAATAAATTTTGGGATAAAAGAAATCGGGTCGGACAGAAGTCTTTTGCCAGGTTGTACCAGAAAGATAACTCATATCAAAAGTAAGATCTCGGGTATTACCGACACCTACAGCATCATAGCCCCAATAAGTAGAATCTTCACCATTTAGGGGATCAAGACGAAGGATGACAGGGTTGGTACTGCCATAATCGGAAACATCGGCACTAATTATATAGTCATCAAAGTAAGATACGTCTAAACTTGGGCCAATATTAATATTTGAAATTGTCTGTGCATTAACTTGCGGGTGAACGAAGAAAAATAGAAACAACGTAAAGAATAGATATTTTCTCATTAGATACAATTAATGATACATATTTTAGGAAATAAATGTCAGTAAATAGATATTTATATAATCCAAGGTAAAGATTAAGTAAAGATTAATTTAAGATTAATTTGAAAAAGTTTCTTTTTAACTCATAATAATTGTTTGTAAAATAAAACCATTGCCAGATTGAGTTGCGTTACTTGATGATCGTCCACCTTTGACTCTCGGAACTTCTATTTGTAAAACTTAGTAGTTTGCTAATATTGTTTATTGTCGTGAACACAATGTGTTCCGTCTGAATTTACCCATTTTTTCTCTTCTTTTAAAAGAAATGACTCTATCCCCCTTTCTTTGATGGTTTTCAAGTTTGCGATTTCACTCATTCCATATTTCTCTTGATATCTCTTGTCTAAACGCTTAAGTCTTTCACAAGGAAATTTATCACAATTGAAACAATAATCACCTTTTCTGTCTTTGCATAGTTTAATACCACATTTAATGCACCTACCATTTACTTTTCTACCACTCATACAACCTGGACATTTATTTTCATGTCTCAAATACATAATGCATAGTCCACAATTCATACCACAGGGAGCGATATCATTTTTACTAAAAGTCATAATTAATTTTAACAAAACAAATATTTGGTCTATTGAAATTAGAAACTTTTTTTATTTTGAATTTTCTTTACTAATTTAACTGTTCCGTAAACAACCCAGGCAAAAATAGCCAAACTACCAAGAGGATTATCTGATGTAGTTGATTCTTTTGATTCAGTAGTGGCCCCTAAAATTTTTGTAGGATTAAGAGTAATGGTTGGTGATGGAATGGTTTCAGTTGGGGTTGGAATATTTGTTGGGGTAACGGTAAAAGCTTTTGTTGGCACTTTGGTTGGAGCGGTAGTTGGCCTGGGAGTAGAAGTTGGTTGGACTGTCTGAATAGTTTCTACCGTACCACCATGGCAATGACGTTCGTTCCAAGGGACTCCCCATTTATCACAATTGGTTCGACAATAATGACAGCCATCAGAGGCAGTGTTTCCGGGATGAGCAAAAGTAATTTTTGGCAGAATAATAAGGGAGAAAAATATAAATACGAATAATATTTTTGTCCAATGTCTCATTAATGGGGATTATAGTACTTTTTTAGAAAACGTGGTGGATAAGGTATGTTTAGTGTTCCCAGTCTTTGTTTAAATTCAAAAACTACAAAAGTTTTTGTAATTCCTTAACTTTATTGGTTATCCGTTCTACTTGATTACTATTTAAATCAGAACCATATTTAATAATAAATCGCTGTATTCTGGCAATCGCTTCTATTGTCTTTTTAACCGTTATCTCTAATTTTTGGGTCATATTATCTTGTTTCATTTTGGCTCCCCCGCGAGGATTCGGACCTCGAACCTACCGCTTAACAGGCGGGCGCTCTACCATTGAGCTACAGGGGAATGTTAATAATTGTCTTTAAAAATTCCCTGCCAGAACCAGATTTAAAATATTTTTCTCTAACTCTGGCAGAGATTCTATCAGGACATTTTTCAAAATATACTAATTGCCAGGGTCCCTTACCTCTGGATCCAATGTTTTTGTTTGAATTATGTTCGACAATTCTCCGATGTAAATCATTGGTAATACCTTTGTAGAGCTCGCCAGTTTTAAGACTATGAAGTACATAAACAAAATACATAATCCAAGTTTAACAGACGGACGCCCTGCCTGCCGGCAGGCAGGTCTACCATTGAGCTACAGGGGAAGATAAGTTTTAAAAAGTACGAAGACTGGGTTTGATTATAGAATATTTTGTGGCTAAAGTCTACGGTATTTATGAAATGGAAATTATAGTATAATTCCGAAATGAAGTTAATTTTGGTTAGACATGGACAAACAGACGCTAATGCCAAAGATATTGTCCAAGGCGTGGATGAAAATAAGTTAAATCAAAAAGGTATAGAACAGGCAAGAAATTTAGGGAAAGAATTAAAGAAAAAATACAAAATTGATATGGTTTTTTGTTCACCATTGGTTAGAAGCGTGGAAACTTTGGAAGGAATATTGGCCGAATATCCGATTGAAGGAGAAATTTTTATGTGCAAACTTTTGGAAGAAAGAGATTTTGGAGAATATACTGGTGTAGAAAATAATATGATAGATTGGGAAAAAGTTGATGTTGATAATAAAATAAATGAAGAAATGGGGGTAGAAAGTTTGGAAAGTATGAGAAAGAGGGCAGAAAATTTTTTGGAAGATCTGAAATTGGAAGACGAAAATTTGACTGTCTTAGTAATCAGTCATGATGGACCGATAAGAATGATGATAAGTAAACTTACTGGAAAAAGTTTTTATGAAATTAAAGTAGAAAACGGATCAATAAATGAATTTGATTACTTGGTCAATTCATAAAGATTTAATTTGTCGTTTATTGATATTTTTTGGGTGATTTTGAAAGATTTATAAGAATTTATTTCCCAAACAGTTTCGGATTCAGGAGAATGATCGTTTTTGGCAACTAAAAATATTTTTTGACTTTCGGGATAATTTTTGACTCCGTTTGGAAGACAATTTTTGGCGGTTAATAAAAACCGTAAGTCATAAAAACGAGTATCCCCTTGCATGGTGGCGGCAATATTGAAATTGTGGGGACAATTTTGGCTAATAATGTTGGCTACTTTTTGTTGGTCAGAATAATTCCATCCAATAATAGTATCAGTGGGCTGATAATTTTTAAAAATTTTAAATTGAATGGTAAGAATAAGAGACAAAACTAAAAAAAGATAAATATTTTTATTTTTTAATTTATTTAAAAAATAAAGGAGAATAAAAATGATAAAAATTAAAAGAGAAAAAACAAAATAATGGGAAGTTAATTCCCCGCTTTGAGATGAATGAGTATAAACATAAAACAAAGTTTTGAGATTGTAAAATTGGTGGCGAATTTCAAAAATAAAGAAAGGTAAATTGCCAACAAAAAATCCAAATAAAATTGAAAAATAATTTTTTAGTTTTAAAAAATTTTTGTTTTTGAGTAAAATAAATATAAAAAATATTGCCCAAAATACGGCTGAATAATGGCAAGCAAAAGCAAACCCCCAAAGGAATGATGCTAAAAATAAATATTTAATTTTTTTTTGGGAAAGAAATTTGTCGAGACAGAAAATTGCCAAAATTGAGAGAGGGACTAAAAGATGAGGGTTCCAAAAGAACCGGCTATGAATTACCAAATAAGGAGAAATGGATATAAAAAGAAAAGTTAAAAGAACAGAAAAATAACTGAATTTCTTTTTTAGAAAAAATATAAAAAATAAATAAAACAGAAATTCTAAAATTATGAAAAAAATAGTGATAGCAAGCGGGTTCCAACGACAAATCAGACCAACAATCCCGAGGACGTAATAATAATTGCCACCAATAAAAAAGTTGCGACCATCGGCTGATTTGGAAGTTACCATAGGACCGACAAGACTAATTTTTTGGGAATCGAACATAGCTTTGGTTTCCAAAAGATGGATCCCTTGATCCTGATGAAAACCTAAAAGAGATGGGAGTTGATAGAGACGAAGAAAAAGATAAACAAAAGAAATTAAAATTAAAAAAACAAAAAAGATTTTTTTAGACACTAAGTAATTGTAGATTATTTATTCTAAATAATCTTGTAATTTCTTGCGGCGGGAGGGATGGCGTAATTTTCGTAAAGCTTTGGCTTCGATTTGACGAATACGTTCACGAGTAACATTGAAAATTTTACCGACTTCTTCGAGAGTTTTTGGACTTTCCCCTTTTAGACCGAAACGGAGACTTAAAACTTTAGTTTCCCTTTCATCGAGACTGTCGAGAACTTCTTCAATAGATTCTCTTAATAATTCTTTGCTGGTTTCTTCATAGGGAGACATTTGGGTGGTGTCTTCGATAAAATCGCCTAAAAATGAATCTTCATCATCACCTACTGGAGTGGAAAGTGAAGTAGTGTCTTGAGAAATACGATAAATTTCTTCAACTTTTTCGATAGAAATACCGACTTCATCAGCAATTTGTTCGATAGTTGGTTCATGACCAAGACGTTGAGTCAGGGCTCGAGTGGCTTTGTAAACTTTGTTAATGGTTTCAACCATATGGACAGGAATACGAATGGTTTTGGCTTGATCGGCAATGGCACGAGTAATAGCCTGACGAATCCACCAAGTGGCATAGGTAGAAAATTTGAAACCGCGGTGCCAATCGAATTTTTCAACAGCACGCATCAAACCTTGATTGCCTTCTTGAACTAAATCTAGAAAAGTAAGACCACGACCAATATATTTTTTGGCAATGGAAACAACGAGACGTAAATTGGCGTTGATGAGAGATTCACGAGCAGCTTGGGAACCTTTTTCAATAGCTTTAGCAAGAGAAACTTCTTCTGCAAAAGTTAAGAGATTAATTTTGCCAATCTCTTTGAGATACATTCTAACCGAATCAACATTACCTTTTTGGACTAAAAGATTGAGAAGATCGGAAGAACTATTTTTTTCTTTTTCAGAATTAAGAATTTCTTTGGATTCAACTTTATCAAAAACATCGACACCACGTTCAAAAAGATAGTCAAAAAGATTATCAACTTCGTCAATATGTTTCTCGGGTTCGGGGATTTGCGCCAAAATCTCGTCATTAGTCAAGTAATGAAGCTTCTTTGCTTGATTCAACAAAGTCTGTTTGACCTTGGAGAGGTTTAGGGTAGCCGCCATAGGGTGTATTGTATACGAAATTTTCCCAAAAATCTAGCTTTTCTTAATTTGAACTTTAGAAAGTTGGGAAAGCAATTTATTATACTCTTTCTCAGCCTTTTCTAATTCATCAGTTTGATTATTATTTTCAAATTTAGAAATTTGAAGACTCAAACGATTTAACTCATCTTTGAAAAAAATTGAGTCGAGTTGAGAGACGGCTTTTTGAATTTCAAGAAGACGAGTTTTTGATTCAATCAAATTGACGGTAGATTCGAGATAAATTGACTGATAAATAGGTCTGATTTCAGCAGGGATTGAAGTTTCAAAATCTTTTGGATCAAACTTGTCAATTTTAAGCAATTCTTGACCAATAAGTTGAAAACGACGATCTTGAAAACGATTTATTTGGTCAGTTAATTTTTGAGAAAGTTTAACTGGGTTTTTGGCACCAAAAATGAGAGTTAATAAAAGTTGTTCAAATTTTTCAGTTTTAGGAATTTCGGGAAGAGATGAGGAAATTGTAGTAGATCCGCCTTCGCTAAAGCTCTGGCGAGACACGTATTTTTTGGATTCTTCAATGATAGATTCCTCACTTGAGCCAAGTTGGTCGGCAAGTTTTTTGAAATAATCGGAACGGATAACAGAATTTTTGATTTTGACTAAGAAAGGCAAAACAACAGCAAGAATGTCTTTTTTGCCTTTGATAGTTTCAGAATTGTTGATTTTTAGTTGAGACTGAATAATAAAATCCCAAACGGGAATGGCTTCTTTCAGCTGATTTTTGAAAAACTCGAGATTAGCCTTGATGGCTTCGTCGGGGTCTTTATATTTATCTCCAAGAGTTAAAACTTTGATATCAAATTCCATGGAGTCGGCCAATTCAATACTTTTGCGGGCAGCATTGTTACCAGCAAAATCGGAATCGAGACCCAAGACAAGAGTGTCGGTAAAACGGCGTAAAAGCTGCAATTGTTCTTCAGTAAAAGCAGTCCCTTTGATGGCAACTATATTTTCGATCCCCGCTTGAAAAGGAGAAATCATATCAAATTCACCTTCGGTAACAATGACAAAATTTTCCCGTCTGATGGCATCTTTGGCTAAATGTAGGCCAAAAAGGTTTTGGCTTTTATGATAAGTTTCGGTTTCAGGAGAATTTATATATTTAGCAGCATTTTGATTTTTGCTGGTGGGTAAGATGCGGCCGGAAAAACCCAAAACTTTGCCTCGGGCATCCGAAAGCGGAAAAACCAGACGTCCTTGGAACCGATCATAAAAACTGGAATTGTATTGGCTTTTGCCAAAGGTACCAGTGGCAATAAGGTCAAAAATTTTGAAACCTTTTTTGGTTAAAAAGTTGATGAGAAGTTGAGGATTTTCAGGAGAATAACCGATTTTAAATTTTTTGATGGTAGACAAAGTTATCCCCCGTTTGAGAACATAATCGAGAGCTGATTTTCCCAAAGGATGGGAAGTTAATATATAGTTATAAAATTGAGAAACGTGAGTATTGATATCGATTAAAGTTTTTTTGAGAGAATCTTTTTTGTCAATAAATTCACTTTTTTGGAGAACTATGCCAGCAAGTGGTGCTAATTCTTCCAAAGCCTCACGAAAACTAATTTTTTCGAAATTTTCTAAAAATGAAAAAACATCGCCAGAAATACCACAACCAAAACATTTATAAATTTGAAGCTCTTCTGACACGGTAAAGGATGGGGTTTTTTCGCCATGAAAAGGACAGCAAGCGATGTGATTGTGGCCGCGTTTTTTGAGAGGCAGGTAACGGTTAATAACATCGACAATATTGAGCTTTTGTTTGATTTGATCGACTTGATTATCCACTAGGCTGATTATACCGCGAAAACGAGTTCTAAAAGTTTTCGGCTATTAAACCAAAAACAAAAATAATTAGAATAATAAAAATAAGAACACGAGTAAACCAATTGCAAGGTAGTTTGAGACGAATGAGACAAATCAAAAGAGCGGAAAGAAAGACAGAAATAGCCCCGGCTAGGGAAATAATTTTAATAAAGGAAATATTAATAAAGAATAAAGCTAAAAAAGGGACTAAAAAAGAAAGACGGTATGAGGTTTTTTCGGGTAATTTGAAATCTCGATAAAAAACTTCCTTAAAAATTAAAAGGAAATTGAGAGAGGCTTTAAAAATTATCATAAGTCCTAAAGCTATCAATATTTTGCCTATGACAGGGTAAACTTGAATGACTCCAACAACTGAATCAACAGAAACGTGAGAGCCACTTATCCGAATGATTCCATAGGAAAAAATTAAATAAACAATAGCAGCGAGGGTTAAACCAATTAGAGAGGAGATTTTTAAAAGATTTTTTTTGTTTTTACTGAAACGAAGAACTTCCTCAACTTCGGGAATAATAGTAAAACCAGCTAAAGCGAAAATGATGCCGCCAAAACAAAGTAAGTTTGGAGGGTTAGAATTTAGAATGGGAGCGGAGAAATTAAAAGACAAAAAATAAAGTGAGGCAATAATAATTAGACTAACTATTGGTAAAACTTGAAATATGATTTGACAAACTTTGGTTTTACTTAGATGAAAGACCCCAAGTAAAAAAATAAATATGATGGAAACTATAAAGGTAGATAGAGAAGGAAAAATTTGAAGTAAAAAAATTGAGGCTAATTTTATGTAGGCTAAAATACCACCAAAGCCAAGAAATAAAAGATTGGCAACACTTAAAAATTTGGACTTGGGACCCAAATAAATTTGAGCATAACCAGAAAGCTGATGATCGCCAGAAGTATGAAGAATAATATCTGTATAAAATAAATTCAAAATTGCCATAAAGATGGCAACAAAAATCAAAACACCAGTGGCAAAAATAAAGTTGGAATTATAAAAAAGAAAAGGTAGAGCAAAAATACCGGCACCAAGAATTCCTGAGAGTTGAAGAAATATGGCTTTAAAAAATTTTGAATTCATTTAAAAATTTTTAGGTTTTATTTTTCGAAAATTCCAATCTATATTTAATATTTTGATAAATAAAGGTAATTAATTTATTGATAATAAAAGTACCCACAACTAATATAATGAAATACCAAAAACCAATTGCCGTAAACGAAGGGAAACTATCCTTAGCAAAATAATCAAGAACACTGGCAAATACTCCCATTGTGGTTATCAAACGAAGTGATTCGAGAGTTTTATCGCTGTTTTGATCTTGAACATCGGAAATAACTTGTAAAGCAGTATCTAGATATTCTTTGGTCATAACCCAAATATCTTGAATATAAACATGAGTATTAGATAAAGTTTCAAATTTATACTGAAAAATAGAACTCAGTTCGTCTTCTATCTTAAGTTGGGCTGCAATGTTAGCACGAGTATTAACATAGGTACTCATTTGATCGATGCGACTACTAATGAGATTAATAGTCTTTTGATAGGCATCTAGATCATTTCTTAAATTTCCAATGAGTTTTCCAGAAATTAATGGTCTTTCTTTAATTGATTGGATTTTTTCCCATATAGTTCGGTGAATGTTTAGATAACGCTCTAACTGGTCTTTGAACTCTCGAAAGAATATCTGCATTTCAACTAATTCATGGGTTTTTTGAAAATTATTTGGACTGGCAATAAAAATATAGTGGGGAGTTTTAAAAACAGAGTATTTTTCGGAAGTGATTTGACTATAAATTTCTCCAAATTGTTTGGTATTAATTTTAGATTGATTGAATTTAGTATCTTGAATAAAAACAACCGTAGGATTGGTTATTTTAATATCAGCTAAAATTTTTGGGGTTGGGGCTCCGAGAGAAAAAATATAGGAAATTGCAGGACCAAAAAAATCATTGTAATAACTTTCCAATTTTCCATGAGCAGATTCAATATCGTCTGATTTGATGGAAAGGATATAAAGACCGTCTTCATAATATTTGATTTCTATGCCATCGTTGGTAAAAGCATGGACAAATTCCAAATAACCATTTTCCCGACTAACTGATTTTAGATTTAATTTCTGATGAAACTCTAATAATTTATGAGGTGATAGGAGTAACTTTGAATGACCTCTATCTAAGAGGTCATAAACTTCGGATAAATGCAAAGTAGTACGCTGATACCAACCACCGAAAGTAATTGTAAACATATACCGTAACTATATAATATATATTGGTGTTTAAACAAGCAGGAATATTTAATAATTTCGATTAATAATAAAATCTATTGCCGATCGGAGTTGAGAACGAAAAGGTTCTTTGGACAAAAATTTTAATTCAGTATCAAAAATTTCAATAGCTTTTTTAGAAAATTTGGTGGCTAATTCACGACTATAGTCGAGACTACCAGTGTTTTTCATTTGATCGATTACCCAGGCAACTTCAGTGGCTGTTTTTTGGGGACGAGGTTTTTGGAGGATTGATTGGAGTTTCGATTTATCTTGAAAACCAATATTATTGAGAAGATGAACTAACATAATAGTACGTTTGCCTTCATAAATATCATTACCTATCTGTTTTTTTTGACCACCAAAATCGGAAGTAAGATCGAGCAGATCATCAATTATTTGAAAACTACGGCCAAGCATAACACCAAACTGATAAATCGATTCGAGTTGTGGGTCGGAAGCCCCGGCTAAAATAGCACCAAGACGCATTGGTCCAGCAATGGTGTAATAACCAGTTTTGCTTTCTAAAATTAATAGAATATCTTCCTCACTAAGATCGAAACGATTGTCTTTGGTCCATTTGATTTCGATGGTTTGTCCAAGGATAGTACGGTTTAACATGGTGAAAAATTCTTGGAAAATTTTTGGGGAAAAATTTTGGCCGAGAACTTGCCACATGAGAACATGCAGAGCATCGCCGGCGTTGAGAGCTAATTCATTACCATATATTTTTTGGATAGCCGGAAGACCACGACGGTTCTCTGATTGGTCTTCGATATCATCATGCCCCAAAATCCAATCTTCAGAAATTTGCATGGCGGCAGCGGTGGAAATGGCTAATTTGGGGTCAAGCCCCATGGCTTGGGCGGTTAACATAACTAAGGTTGGACGAATATATTTTCCCTGTCTTTTGGGATATTCTGAAACCATATCAAAATGAAAATCGACGATTGATTGATATTTTTGATCTAATTTACAAAATTGAGGAAAATTTCTAATCTGATTGAGATTGGTTTCGATAAAAGGCCAAATTATTTTTTTGTAACTTGATAAAATTTCTGGGAAATTAAGTGGTTGGGGCATTAACTGAATTAATGGTTTTAACTTTGTTGGTACCGACACTAATAATTTTACCAAAAGTATAGGGATAAATCATATACATGACTTCGAAAGTGGCAATAGAAAGTTCAAAGGCTGAAGGAATTTGATTGGTAATAAAGAAGGCACCAGCACCTAAAATAAGGCCATTTTTGACGGAACTGCGCATTTGTTCTCGAAAGACTTTACTGACAATTTCTGGAGAAATACCAGCGATTTTGGCTTGAGCAGCAGCCATAGAACTATTTTTGTAACCGGCATGGAGGGTAACTATAAAAGTACCGATGGCAGTAACAAAGTTCATGGGAGTATTTTGACGAGTAAGATTGGCAACAAAAACAAAACCTTGGAGAGCTGAGGGTATATGACGAAGAATAAATATGGTAATTAAGATTAGGACTCCACTAAAACCACCTATAGTTAGGAGTAATTTATTATATTGGATGCGAGCTTTAAGAATTTTTTGATTTCGCTTGAAAATAAATCTAACAAGTCGCCAAATAAGTCGAAGGGCAGCAAAAAATAAGATAGTTCCTCCAATGATTAAAAAAATAGTAGACCAAGGAAGGGCAAAGGTTTGGGTAATTTTGAACAGCGGAACTTTAAAATCGACACCAAGGAGAGGATATTTGGGATAAGGAACCCAACTGTATAAAAGATTTGGGTCAAGTGGTTTGGTATAAAAATCAATTAAAAAGATACGTCCAGCAGAGAAAAAGGCAATGGCATTAACGAAAAAATTAAAAATATAGTAAACAATGGGGAGACTCCCCTCTTTAAGTTTTTTGGAAAATACCAGGGATTGTTGTTTATTTTCGGTTTTATCAAGTTCATCTTCAAAATCTTTGAGAGGTTGTTTGAGAACATTACCAATGAGACGAAGAGGTAGAAAAATAATATTTTGGACTACACCCATAAGAATAACTGAAAGCCAGATCTGGTGAGTGATAAAGTAAATGGAGAAAAAAAGACTAGCATAAAGTTTGAAACTACCGCCACGAAAAAACCAAATGGCAAGAAAAATCAAAAAAACTAATAAAAGAGTAGTGATAATAGGAAGCCATTGGCGAGAGTTATCGATTTTTCGGACTTGAGAAAAAGTAGATTGAGTTTCGACCATTGTGTTAATTATACAATCTAACTTATACTGTATGTATGGCAGAAAAAGAAAATCTGATAATCCAAGAAAAAAGTGAACAGAGAGTTGAAAAACCAATAGCTGAAATGGTGGATATACAGAAAGATAGAGAAGAAGTAGTAGTCCCAAGAGAACTAAAAACATGGATGGAAAAAGTAGAAAGCGAGCCAAGTGATTTGAATCAACCACAGAATGGAAACAAAGCTGATGATTCGATATTACAGCCATTGGCGACAGCAGTAACCAAAATTACCTTACCAAGCGACAAAAAAACTTTTGTTAATGGTTTTAGTAAACCGGTAAACGAAGCTTGGAGATGGTTTTCGGAATTTATTTTAAGAATTATCAAAAAAGAAAAGGGTAAGGTAAAATTTAAAGAGGAATGAATCCTACATTGATTATTAATCAAATAACTGGTTTGTTGTGGATGCTACTTTTGATAGCAGTAGTGATAGTGCTCTTGTTTTTTTTGAGCTGGGGGTTGTTGTTGTGGTACAAATGGCATGATAGAGAAGAAAAATCCTTAAAACAGGTTAATTTGTTGGTAGCAGTACCTCAGGACAATGAAGTAAAAATTGATGCCATGGAACAAATAGTAACTTCCTTTGCTAGTATGTATAAATCGGCCAAATTTAAGTTTTTACAAGGTTTGGTAACTCAACCAAGCGCTTCATTGGAAATAGTGGGAACGGATGACGATATAAAATTTTATATTTCAATCCCAGAAAAATATCAGGACTTAATTGAAAAACAAATTTATAGTGTTTATGCAGGGGCAGATATAAAGGTGGTGGAAGAACCCAATATTTATAGTAAAGACGGAGTGGTGGAATATGCTTGGTTGGGATTAAAAAAATTACCCTATTTCCCATTGAAAAATTATAAAGAAATTGCCACTGACCCTTTGGCAGCAATGACATCAGCTTTGTCAAAATTGAATAAAGGTGAGGCAATGGCGGTTCAATTGGTGATATCTCCGACTAATGGTGATTGGTCAAAACTGGGAAAAAGTTTTATAAGTAGTACTAAAAAATCCGAATCAAATGCCGAAAAAGCTTCCTACAAAGTAGATGCCAAACAATTGGAATCGATTGAACAAAAATCCAGTCGAATGGGATTTGAGGTGGCAGTGAGAATTGTGGCAGTGGCTTCAAATAGTGAAATAGCCAAAACAAATATTTCCAATATTAAGGCTTGTTTTGGCCAATTCGAATCTCCATGGAATAAATTTACCAGTAAAAAGGTTTTATCTAAACCGATGTTTATGGAAGATTTTATTTACAAATATCCAGTGATTTTATGGTTTAAAAATAAAACAATTTTATCTTCTGATGAAGTGGCATCAATTTTCCATTTTCCCAATAAATCGATAGAAACGCCAAATATTTATTGGCTCAAAGCGAAGAAAGCACCAGCCCCGACGGATTCCCCCCAAGAGGGTCTTTATATTGGAGATAATTTGTATCGAGGAATCACTAAGAAATTTTGCATGAGTCCAGTTGACCGACAAAGGCATTTTTATATTGTGGGACAAACAGGTGTGGGTAAATCTTGGCTGTTGGCAGATATGGCTTTGCAAGATATTAAAGCCGGACATGGAGTTTGTTTTATAGACCCACATGATACTTATGAAAGTATTTTGGAAAGAATACCTCCAGAGAGAGTTGATGATGTGATTTATTTTGACCCATCACAAACTGAAAGACCAATGGGATTTAATGTGATGGAATGTGAGCGGGAAGATCAAAAAGATTTTGTAACTTCGTCGATTATTAATTTGATGTATAAACTATACGATCCATATAAAACAGGGATTGTTGGACCTCGATTTGAACATGCAATTAGAAATATTATGTTGACGGTGATGACTGAACCTGGAGCAACGTTTATCGAAATTGTCCGATGTTTGACTGATCAAAGTTATGTCCAAGAAATTTTACCTAAAGTGAAAGATCCTATGGTTAGGCGATATTGGACTGATCAAATTGCCCAGACGTCTGATTTTCACAAATCTGAGGTTTTGGATTACATTGTGTCAAAATTTGGCCGGTTTATTACTAATACAATGATGCGAAATATTATTGGCCAATCAACTTCGTCTTTTAATTTCCGACAAGCAATGGATGAAGGAAAAATTTTAATAATTAATTTAGCCAAAGGAACAATTGGGGAAGAAAATTCAGCCTTCTTGGGTTTGGTGTTAATTCCAAAAATTTTAATTGCCGCTATGAGCCGACAGGATATGCCTGAAGAAAAAAGAAAAGATTTTTATTTGTATGTGGATGAGTTCCAAAATTTTGCCACTCAAGATTTTGCAGTAATTTTGTCTGAAGCCAGAAAATATCATTTAAATTTGACGGTGGCTAATCAATTTATTTCCCAAATGGATGATGAAGTTAAAAACGCTGTTTTTGGAAACGTTGGTACTATTTGCAGCTTTAGATTGGGTATTTCGGACGCAGGCTTTTTGACTAAACAATTTCAACCAGAATTTGGAGAACATGACTTGCTAAATTTGGGAACAGGAGAAGTTTATTTGAAAACTATGATTAATGGAGTACCAAAGCAACCATTCTCTCTTAAGGTGGCAGCGGCAGAAAAGAAAAAACCAGGTAATCCAAAAATGGCAGAAATGATTAAACGATTGTCAGCTTTGAAATATGGCAGACCAAGAGCAGTGGTAGAGGCAGAAATTGCCCAAAGGGCAAGATTATAACTCTTTGAGCTTGATACCGCGGGCTTCGTCTTTGGAATCGATTAATTCTAAGTATTTTTCGGTAGTAGAAATACGTTTGTGGCCAACAACTTGAGAAACGACATCAATAGGAACACCAGATCTAAGTTGAAAAACGATAAAGGTGTTGCGAAGATCGTTAACTTTGACATCTTTGATATCCGCTTTGTTAAAAAATCGGTTTAAAAGACTTCTAATATTTCTAGCCAATAAAGTTTTGCCGGTTTTAGTTACAAAAACGTTTTTAGAACGACTTGGATAACGACCATCGTCAAGATATTTCTTGAGAGCAGTTTTGGCAGAATTGTTCAAAGGAACAGATCGACTAGAATGACTTTCGTAAGTTTCAACATAAAGATCGTTTTCTTTGACATCTTCGAGTTTTAAATTTTCAATTTCTTTGATACGAAGACCAGCTTGTAACATGAGTTCAACGATGGCAGTAGCACGAGTATCATTGCGACAAGCATCACGAAGAGAACGATATTCAATTGGTTTTAAAATTTTAGGGAGATCGTTTTCATATTTTGGATGTTTGATATCAATAGATGGATCGACTTCCAAAATACCTTCATTTTTCAAAAATGAAAAGAAATTTTTGATAGAGTTAAGTTTACGAGAAATTGATTTGGCAGTGTAATTGTTGTCAGTTAAGTCTTTTTTGAAGCTATCAATATGATTGGCAGCTACTTCGGTAATAAGGCTAATTTTTTGATTTTTTAGGAAGGAAATTAGCTGGTTGATATCCCCTTTGTAAGCTACAATAGTATTAGTGGACTTACCTTTTTGGGTAAGCGCGCTAGCAAACGTATTTAAAGCATTATCTAATGATAAATCGGCCATAGCTGTAATTAACTGGCTAAATATGGCTTATAGTAACACAAACTAGGATAAAAAACAAGTTTATTATGAAAAGAACAAAAAAAATATTATTGTTCCTTGGTGTCAGTATAGTCTTGGTGGCAACTATATTCAATATTAAAAATCAGTTCATTACATTGGCTGGGGCTAAGAAAAAAAATGCTGAAATGGAAGCTAAAATAGAAAATTTGACTAAGGTTAGGCAAAATCTTAAAAAACAAATAGAATACGCTACTAGTAGTGCTTCTATTGAGAGACAAGGCAGACAGTTATTGGGCCTAGGAACGAAGAATGATGTCTGGCTGGACCTAGCACCGGAAAAGAAGGTAGAGTTTTACCAAGATGTTTTGGAAGTAGTGGAAACACCCAAAATTAAACAATGGTTGAATCTATTTACTCAATAAATTAGTTGTGCTAAACTTCCCCAGTCTAACTTAAAAACATGCGGGGTAGTGTACGGCTGCACGTGAGGCTCATAATCTCGCAGGCCAGGTTCAACTCCTGGCCCCGCAACAAACAAAGAGGTCGTCATTAATTTGACGGCTTTTTTGTTTGTGTAAGCGATAATTTTTTCTTGGAAACAATAATGTTGACGATTACCAAGATAACAACAAGGCTAATAACTCCTAGGAGAATAAAAAAGTAAACTTTTAGCTGTTGATTTTTATTCCCAACTACATGAAAACTAGTAGAGACTTCTTCTGAGAGATTTTCGTAGTCACTTATTTTTATATCTAAATGATAAAGGCCAGTATCGGAACTTTCAGGAATGACAATAAAATCTAGAAATGAAGCTTGGGTTTCGATTGCTTTTAGGACTTTTGATTGGGCAATAACTTCATTATCTTTGGTTACTTCATAATTTAGTTGGAGATCTTTTCGTTTTGGGTTTTCTGGATATTTAATATCTATTTCGAAATAAAGACGTTCACCTGCTTGAATTTCACTATATTTTTCTGAAATATTAGTAGAGACACTTAAAGCTGAAGCTGGCGAAACATTAGAAAACATCCCAAAACAAATTAAGACAAACGTGAATAATACTATTTTGAAAAGTTTAGGCATTTTTGTAGTAATTAATTAAGAATTTTAGAGTTAAAAAATAAAAAAGAATATTACTAATTAATAGTAATATTAAAAATAAATAAAATACAATGATGTTTTTGGGTAAAAAATAGGCAGCTATTATAGAAAACATAACCATAACAAAAGAAACTATGCATAGATAAAAAAATTTCCTATTAAAAAAATATCTATTGATATACAAAAAAAATGAAATTAACAGAACTAAAATAATTCCGATAAAAACATTGAATATAGGCAGAACAAAAGTAATATATAAAACGTATATGGTACTAATTATCCCTATTAGGATGAGTGAATAGATTAATAATAAATAAAAAACACGTTTTTTTATTTTTTGATTGATTATTTGAGTCATTAAAATCCCGATCATAACAACTGTCAGGATACTGATGATAAACAGGATACTCAACTGAATATTTTGATGTAGATTAAACATTTTTGTTTTTTAATAAAATAATTAAAATCCACAAAAACCAAATTCCCCAAAAAGATTCGACAACAAACCAAATTTGAGGATCATAAACCCCATAAAAGTTTAGGGCAGCGGAAATACAAAGCCAAATACTTAAGATAAAAAAAGGCATAAACAATCTAATATTTTTTGACTTAAGCATTTCTATTGAAACAGCCCACAAAAGGCCAACAGCAGTGATAATTATAATAATTACAGCTAATAAGTTGGCTAATGGCATCATAATTTTTTTTCCTTTTTGAACCCATAAAAAATCAGAAACAAACCAATAAATCCAATAGTGGTTCCGGGCAACCAAAAGTAGGTCGAAATTAAACCAAACTTGTAGTTATATTCTTCTAAAATAATTTGGATGAGTTTGTCAAAAATGGCCATAGACGATCCGAACAAAATTAGTTTTTGACTGGAAATATTTTTAAATTTGAATCCATGGAAAAATAATATTAATAAAATAACTGTGGCAAAAAGATCAGGGATATCGTTGTAAAATGCGGCATTTTGCCAACCCTGGAAAAATGGAGTAATTATGAAAAAATAAATGACAGTTAATATGATGGAAAGGATGATGATGTTTTTGAGTGATAACTGAGAAATCATTTTTTTAAATTTAGATACTTGACGAGCGGGTTCATTTTTTTTAACTAACTTAATATTGATTTTGGTGGCCATTAAAATACCAATAAAACTAAAAAGTAAAAAAATTGCAATAGAAATTATCACTTCTTTTTGAAGAGATATATTTAGAATTTCATTGGCATTGATTTCGGTAAGTAGACACCAGGATGGCTCTAAAATTGCCTGGCGAGTGGCAAGAGTAATGTCCCCTCGATAATTAAGCAAAAAATTATTGGAATTAATTTTGTTAGTAAGACAATCGTTGGCATTGTCTGTATCAATATTTTGAACAAACATATCAAACAAGTTGTGTCTTAGGGGACTAATAAGAAGTTTAGACATTTGATCGACTAGATAACTCTCCCCTGTTTGACCTAAATTTTTTGGATCCTTGGTAATTTCAAAAATAAGATTCATGTCTTTAACCAAAGCCACATATCCTAATAATTTATTTTGGTCATAAACTGGAGATATAACAATAAATTCTGGATATATTTCACCGTAACTATCAATGAAAGCATCGGAAAATATAGTTTTATTATCTTTTTGAGACTGAATAAAAATTTTGGTTAGAGTTAAATTTTTATTAACAGGCCAATTTAGATTAATTCCAATTTCCTTGTTGGGATCCTGGCTGTAAATTATGGTGCCATCAGGATTAATCAAAAATAAATTATTAAAATCATTTTGACTGGAATTATTTTGGAAAAAATTAGCAGGGTTGGAAACTTCTTTGATTACCTTGTAATCACCAACCAAAGCAGTGGTAATGACTGCCAAACTAACATTGTCGACAGTTTTATTTTTAAGATGAATTAGATGTAAATATTTATCTTGGGCTTTCCCGTCAGGACCAGTTAATTTATAAAATCCAGAAATGTCAGAAGAGATAAAAATATCATTGGCAAGTTTTTGATATAGTTCTGGTGAGAGACTTTCTATGTTTTGATATTTTTCTCCCAAAAATTTTTTTGTTTTTTGGAAATAAGAAATTTGTTCTTCATAATTTTCGACAGTACTATAACCACTTAACCCAATGTCTTGAACGGTAATTTTTTGAAACACAGGGTCGTCTTTGAATTCTTGGAAAGTTCTTTTGGGATAAATTTTAATATAATTTTCAACTTCTTTGGCGATTATTTTGGCTTTTTGATCAACTTCGACTTTAGCAATGTTTTTGTCAATAACGACTGGTTGTTTTAATAAAAATTTGGTTTCATTGGAATTAACTAAATCACTAATTTCATTTTTTATCTCGTTAATATAGGAATTAATTTGGTCTGTTTTGGATTGTGAAATATCGTTGAGACGCTGAGAAGAACTTTGAATTATTTGTTTTTTTTGGGAACAATATCTGAAACATAAAAAAATACCATCGATTAAAATAGCTGTAAGACAAAAAAATATAATATATTTGAGGTGTTTTCTAATTTTCATAATTATTTTTCCCAAGGAAATTTTTTGATAATTTTAGAATTGATCAAAATAGTACTAGAAATATCTTTTTGACTGAGATCAAGACTTTTGGCTCGGGCTAAATTTAAATAACGCTGACCTTTTTCAGTGGATTTAAATGCAAAACTTGTAGGTAATTTACCGTCAATAAGAATTGATTTAGCAATAATTCCGGCGTTTTTACCTTGTTCTTCTGAAGATACTTCCACTGAAAGCAAGGCACCATCTTCAACAACAAATCCCCAGAAAGTAGTTTCGGGAATATGACTATTTTTGACAAGCCATTTGGTTACTTCTGTTTCGGGAACACTATTGTTTTTTTCATCAACTAAACCAGCTATACTAAAATTCATAATGGCATCGACTTTGATATTTTGATATTCCAAAATTTTCTTTTTATAATCTTCAAAAGTGTGAACCATAGCCCACCCTATAAACTGAATTTTGGGAAACATATCCGTTTCTTGTCGAATTCGATCCATAACTGGTTTCCATTGGGGTAAGTCTTGAGAAATTACTCCAATGGTAGTTATTTTGTTGGGATACAAAGATTTTAAAAAATCGATAGTTTCGGCAAAATGTTCTCTTTCTAAAACTCCAGCTACATTTTTTGATTTGTCATACCCATATGTCTGAGGTTCGTTATTAACGCCGGAAAAAACAATGGGGATACGAGTGTTGACGTATTTTGAAACGACCTCTTGAGAGGGATCGTCAGTGGCATAAATCAAGTCTGGTTTATATTCATCAATGAGTTTGATGGCTTCTTTAGTAACAGTAGTTTGGTGTTCTTTTGAGGTGTTTCTTAACTCGTCTAGATCAAACTCTTTTACTTCTATTTCTACCCCCTCTTTTTTGAAAACTTCTTTGAAAGCATTAATATTTTCAACAACTAACTGAAAATCAGAGTTATAACTGTTTAGCCAAAAAATTTTGATGGGACTATTTCCTTTGAATTTGTAAGGACTTTTTAGAAGGAGCCAAAAAGTTGATCCAATTGCTAAAAGAAAAATAGCAATAATAATAATTAATTTTTTTTTAATTAGTTTTTTCATATAGTCTGTTGTTAAGTAAAAAGAAAATAAAAACTGTTCCTTGAATTAATATTTGAATTAAAATTACCCATAAATAATCGTATGTTTGCTGAGAAAAATCTTTGAGACCATCGTTTTTGTCGGTTACAGTTACTAATATCCATTGATAATCACTGTTTGATTTACCTTTGATAGTTTTTGAACCTTCATAAATTTCAAAGTTACTGGTTGATGGGTTGATACAACGATAAGTGAATATTTGTTTACCAGTTTCTTGACGACGATCGTTGCAATCAATCATGTTTTTTTGAGAAACAAGTGGGTAATCAGTAAAGAAATTATTTTTTTTATCATTAAATAAGTAACTAAATTCTTTGTTTCTGTCTGGATTGGCTAAATAAAAACCATTGTTGTCAATCAAAAAAGTTATCTCACCTTCCCTTTGTGATTGTCTAATACTGTCTAAAAAATAATCGGCATAGACTTTGATTAAAATGATTCCAGCTTGTTGATTGTTTTGACGATTAAAAACAGGAACAGCATATCTTAAAACTGGAACATACTTAGGATGGGCAGTATCGCCACGATTTTCAATCGTGTCATTTTTAACATTTAAATCCAGCGGAAAGACATACACTTCTCCGTCTTTTAAATTTTTAACTAAATTAAAATAAGAAATATTTTCTGAGTTTGTTTTTGATGAAAAAGGAACAATCTGACGGGATTCTTTGTTAGATTCAGCTCTGATAATTTCAACCCCTGAATTGTTTAGAAAACTAATTTGATAATAAGCCTCGGTTTGGGCTAAAAACTCCAAGAAATCTTTTTCGATATCTTTAATATTTTGACTAATATTTATTTTTTGGAGTTCTGATAATTTACTTAAAAATAAGAGGTTGTCGGCAGCTCCTGCAGGAAAACTATTGATTTCGGAATAGGTATGGGCCATTCTTTGATCAATATTATCTAGGGCATCAGCTCTGGTTTTAATATTTTGCTGTCGGGCTTGTTGATAAAAAACAACAGTGGTAAAAACTATAGATAAAATTAGAAGAATAAAAACAATTGGTAAAATGTATTTATTTCTTTTCATAACCTAATGCTATTTTTATTAATTCGTAAAATCATAAAAAATTGAACCGTTATTAAGACAGCAACTATACCAACTGCGGCAATTAATATGTAAATATACATGATAAAGTCCGCATTATTTTTGATGACCCGAAAATTGGTAGAAACTTGTTCATTAAGATTGTCATAATCTTGGATTTGATTGATAAGGGTGTAAGTGCCAACTTGAGCTGATTCAGGAATAGGAAGGTATTCCATAAATGATGATTGATTTTCAATGGATTTGAGAGCTTTGGTTTCACTAATAATTTGATTATCTTTTTTGATTTGATAAGTGAGATATAGTTTTTTTGATAAATAATTTTCGGGATATTTAATATCCAATTCAAAACCAAGTTGATTACCAGCAACAACTTCGAGATATTTTTCGGGAATATGGATAATTAAATTTAGAGCTAAAACAGATTTTACGGAGATAAAAACGATTACTATTAATATTAAAAAATCTACAAATCTAATAATTATTTTTTGGTTCATGATGAATTACCCTCAAATTTAATTAGAATTGATAAAACCAAAAAATGAAGATTAATAACAATCAAAAAAGACAAAAAGGCAGAAAGAAAAAGAAATAAATTATTGTCGATAGCAACTTGAATAGTAAAAATAACAAAATTTAAAATAATCAGAATAACATAAGTCAAAATCAGAGGAATATTAATGAACTGACGAAAGACTGTGAACAGTCGAAAATAAAACCATAATTCAAAAATATTTAAAACACCACAAATCAGAATATCGGTAAGATTGGGCCATTTGAATAATAAGGTTGAAAGAAAAACTATAATAGAAACAAATAAAATTCCAACTAATCTAAAGAAAAAAGAAAGAAGAAGTTTACTTTCTTTATATTTGAAACGAAAAAGTATTAATATCCCCAACAAAGTTATTAGAGTGATACTACTACAAAGAAATAAAGCAACAACAACAGTGTCGATGTTAGTTAGAAACATATTTTTTTATAGTAAAGACAAATAACCCAAAACTAACTAATAAAACTAAGTCTTTAAAAAACCAAAGAATATTTGTTAAAAGAAAATAGAAAGAAAAAACTGAAGTAAAACAATAAACCAAACCAATTAAAAAAAATGGAATAAATGGTTTGATGGTTAATTTTTCGACCATCGCTTGAGACGACAACCAAACTAAACAAATGGCCATAGATAAGTCTAAAAAACTACCTAAGATTAAAAATAAATTACTCATAATTTAATATTTTTTTTGAAACCAAAAAATAAAGATAGAAAGCCGCCAATACTAAAAAAACGTATTAAAACTAAAATTAGATTTCGCCAAGTGCTGGATAATTCATAAGATTGACGAAACTCTTCAAAAAAAATAGTCAATAAAAAATAAATTCCTAATAACAGGGCTCCGACCTTGAGATACCGACATTTGCTAAATGGACAAATTATGATTAATAGTGAAAAAGAAAGAGTAGCCATGCTTAGTTCTAGTAAATAATTATTCAAAGAAAAATAATTAGCACCTCTAGTAATTAGGGTAATTAGGAAAATGTAAGAAATTCCAGCAGTACCGCAAAGAATGAATGAAATTATTTCCTCCACACTAAAAGGTGAAGAAAAATTGGAAAGATACATGCCTAATAAGGTGATAGCAAAGACAATAAATAATCCCCAAAAAATATATGTTTTGAGTATTTGTTGGGCTGGTAAATCAATATTGGTTACTTTTTCAGTTTCAGAAAATAAACACAGAGGCAGTTGACTGGATACTTTTTGATAAGTCCCATAAACTGATCGATTGCCTTCGTCTATACCAGTATAAAAATTTGATTGATTGGGATTGTCCTCATTTAAACATTGGCTAATTAGTTCATTGCGAATAATTTTGGCGGTTGAACGAGTACTACTGGTATCAAATTCTTTTTGGGCGGTGAGTAAATCTCCTTGATTATTTACTAAATAAGCGTTGAGACGAAGTTTTTGTTGTTGTTCAACATATAATAATTTTCTTAAATCATCCATGGGAAGTTGTTGGCCATTACTATCAATTATGTGAATGGTGTTTATTAAATCTTTACTTTGGGTAAAATTTAACGATGGGCTGTAATTATTCAAAAATTGAGAAATAGAGTCTTCTTTTTGTTGAGAAAAATCTATTAGGGTTGTCTTAACTTGAGTTAATAACTTATTAAAATCTTGTTTGAAAGCAAACTGAACGAAAATTATGCCGATGATAAGGGAAACAATAAAGAAATAAAAATATGGAAAAGAGTTGGAATTGGTTGAGACCTTGAAATTCATTTTTGAGAATAACGATTAATTATTCTTCTTGATTTTTTTTTAAGGATCATAAAAATCATAATTATGATGACTACAATTACCATGCTCCCCAAAGAAATCATTAATAGTTTGTTAGGAGCAGTAGGAGTGGTTTCTCCTATCTCAAAAACTTGTTTAAATTCATCTCTAACATTGGTGTTGTAAAGAGTATTTAAGACCAAAGTGTATTTACCTTTAGCTAAGATTAAATCTGGAAATGTTTTGTTGAATACCCCTTCTGTTTGGATAGTAGTCTTATCAATTGATCGATAATATTCTTTTCCATCTTCATCAATCACAGTGAAGGTCATTTCCACTGGAGTGTCTTCTCTACCGAAACTGATGAAAGTAACCCGAGCAAATAAATCAGCAGCTTTGGTAAGTTTGGTTTGATCTACAATCAAAGCGATATCAAAGAGTTGAGAAGGAAGTTCAGAGACGGGAGTGAAACCTTCTGCTGGAGTAGTTCCACTAACACTGGTGGCTTCTATTACTCTTCCTCCGGGTGTTGATGACATTTCATTTGACCAATCACCAGGGGTACAGTCATTGATAGCTTTGATTTTGAAGTAATATCTAGTTCCACCGGATAATCCTTTGATAGTGTAACTAGTGGTATCACTATTACCTACATTAGGATTACCATATTCAATTGATCCTGGTTTGGTTCCATAGGCAACTAAGTAATTGGTTACTGGATTAGCTGCTTTCGACCAAGTTAAAGTTACACTATTGTCTCCACCAACTGCACTGGTAATAGTGGGGGCACTTCCTGGTTTAGCAGCACTACATACTGGAGCTACCCAACCACCTCCAGTGGAAGTTGATGATGTAGTGGTAGTAGAAGTGGCATCAAAAGTAGCAAATTTAGTAAAGTGTCTGGTCCAGACTATCAAATCATTACCTACATTAACTTTACATTCTTGATCAACACCCAATGAATCACCAGAATCACTACTACAGGTGGTAGTAATTTCAGTAAAAACATTGTTTCTAGAAAAACCTACTCTTTTCCCAGCTTGATTAGGAAACTCCATTCTGACTGCTTTGTCAAAAGATAATTTAGTATCACCAAGCCCAACTTCAATTGCCATACTTAGTGTTTTTGTTTCACCTGATGTTTGGGGAAGATTAATAGTGGTGGTAGTTGGTGCATTAATTATTCCATTCCAATTTTCATCATCACTAGTTACGGTGGTAGAGTCGGGAATCGACACATTAATTGAATCTGTATTAATGGTAATTTGTGGTAAAGTTCCAGAACCATTGGTAATTAGAGAACTAACATCTAAAGTAGAGTTAGTGGTTCCAGTTGCAATAGTAATGGTTACTGGTGAAGTGGAATTGGTAATTAAAACTTGAGGGCTAGTGTTATCAAGAGTGGCAGACCCATCGGCGAGAGTATTGCTTAATAAAGTTCTTTCAGCATTAATATAGTAAGGTATAAAAGTAACATTTTCTGAAATATCTGAACTAATATCTTTTAAGGCAGCACTTCCCCACCAATTATTGGTTGCCTCAACAGTACCGGCATAAATACTGAGACTGCCATAAACTGACCCTAAACCAGTGTTTTCGGAAACATCGTTGGGGTCGTTTCCACTAATACTATTGCCAGTCAACACAAAATTGGCGTCTGTTTCTCCTAATTCAATACCCCAGGCATTATCGTGAACTCTATTATTAAAAAAATCTGATGTTAAGGCATTTACTGCTAAACCACCACCATCATTGTCATGGATATAATTGTTGTTAACAATGGCTCCATTGGCACCAGTATCTAAAACAACTGCAGCATAACCTTGGGTGTTATAAACTTCATTTCCATTAATATTGGCATTTACCGCTGCTGCATAAATTTGGATACCTCTACCTACAGCTCCTGTCCCTCCAATGTCATAAATAATATTATTGGTGATATCTAGTCGAGTACCACCTGTTTGAGCTAATATTCCATTGGAATTTTGAATGTTGTGAATAGTATTTCCATCAATAACAGCAGTTCCAGAATAATTATTTAAATTAATTCCATATGATGTGCCACCATTGATAATATTATCGGTAATGGAGATACCAACTCCAATAAATTCGATAGGTCGAACTGTGTTGGTTAAAGTATTATTGGAGATAGTGGCATTTCCACCATCAAATCTTAAACCGCAGAAAGTTGGAGCAGTGGTACTACCAATATTATTATTGGAAATGGTAGTTAACCCAGTGAAAGCGTCGTCTTGCTGGATACCTCTAGTTCCACCATTAATAACATTATTTTGAATAGTATTGTTTTTGGAGTTGGCTCCTGATAAATAAATACCATATAAATTATTAACGCCACTTGAGGCGATGGATATGGTATTTTGATCACTGACACCAGTTCCGCCAACAAGATTGTTTCCTGAATTTTCGTAGATATTAACACCGGAGTTACAACCGTCAGTGGAACAAGTAATCAAATTATTTTTGACAGTATTATGATTTGAATTAAATCCGATTAGGACACCATCGGCTTTGAAGTTTACAAAATTATTTTGTTCGACGGTAACATAATCTGTTTCGTAGATAAAAATACCACTTTGCCAAGAACTTTCGTCTATAGGATTGTTGTTGGCATCAATAGTAAATCCTCTGATATTTATAGGTGTACTGGCCGATAAACCAGTTGTGGCAACCCCAATTACTGAATCTCTGGCGGTTAAGCCAATAATTTTGGTGGTATTTCTATCTTCTCCTAATAAATTGAGGGCTTTATCAATCCAAATTCTTTCAGTGTAAGTTCCCGCTGCTACACTGACAGTATCACTGGCCGAAGCAGCATTGATTGCAGATTGGATGGTAGTATATGTTTCTCCCACTCCGACTTGATATGTTTTGGTAGTTTTTGCGTCAGTATTGTACCAAGGATTATAGTTAACAGATCCAGAAATTTTTGCTGTAATTTCCGAAGAAGTAGTGCTATTCCACCAATTATTAGTGGCATTAATACTGCTACCTTGATTGTTTATAGCTATCCTTCCTGTGTCTAAATTGAATTTATTTTCATTGACGGTGAGTGAATTGAAGTTGGAAGCTAAAATGGCAGCGTAGGTGCTAGCTCCACCATCAAAAATATTATTGGTAACCGAAATATTCATGGCGGCAACACCACTAGATTTAGTACAGTAAATTGGAGTAGAGACATTATGAAAAGTGTTGCCTGAAATAATTGCACTTCCTCCGCTACACATAACACCATAGCTGCTCGGCGGAGTGGTGGCTCCAATAATATTGTTAGAAAAAGTTGTTGTTCCACCAACAAAACCTTCTATTTGTAAAGCTCTATTGCCTCCATCAAATTTGTTATTTCGAATGATGTTACTGGTTGTATATCCATCAGGATTAGAAATAATATATACACCATACCCATACGAAGGTGATTCGGTTGAATTTGGTCTTAGAATAAAACTATTACCGTCTTGGGGTAAAGTACCACCGATAACATTACCCCCTGAGTTGTATAAATAAATTCCATAACCACTACCACTACTTCCATCTTGATTGGCGGTAAAAATATTTTTGGTAATAGTATTATTTTGGTTGACTGGCGCTGTTCCTCCATAGGAATAAATAGCATAATTTGAATTGGTAAAATCTGTAATTGTGTTACCATCGATGGTATTACCTATACCATCCACATAAATTCCTCCAAAAGTAGTTCCACTACTACAGGTAATATTATTATTTTTAATAATGTTACCTGATCTTGTCCAAATACCCATATCTCCAATATTGGTTATATTGTTATCTTCAAAAGTGATGTTACTTGACAAGACTGCTTGCATCCCTCGTTTTGGGGAATCACAATTTGTGGCATCTATAGTAAAGCCACTAACACTCATGGCAGAACTGACATCATTGACAGAAAGAACTCTGGTTTTACCACTTATTCCTTTAATAAAGGTAGTATTTTTGTTAGCCCCAACAAGATTAACTGCCTTAGTGATGGTTAAATTTTCATTGTATTCTCCTGCCGCTACACTAACGGTTCCTCCAACATCAACTGCACTGACACCTTCTTGAATGGTAGCAAAAGCGTTGTCCCCAAAAATTTTCCCTGACTCAACTTCGGTACCGACTGTGGTTCCAACCCAATCGTCATTTACCCAAACTTCAGGTTTGGCTGCGGCAAACACATATCGACAAAATAAAAAGACAAATAAAGACGAGATTAAAAAAACATGTATAAATAAAAATATCTTTCTGCTCACGAGTATATAAAACTAAATAAAAGTTAAAAAAAAATTAAATGTAACGAAGTAAATTTATTTACCTTGGTATTCGCGGATAAATTTTTGTGTTTCTGTTTGTTCGTGTATAGCTTTCTGAGCTGAATATTCGATATTTTTTAATAAAGAAAAAATTATTTTTGGTTTTGTAATTACATTAATTTTGGTAATATTTTTTTTAGATTTGGCGATATTTTCTAAAATAATATTTGATATTTGAGGAAGTACTTTCTCCCAAAATATCTTTTGAAAGATTTGTTTATTATTAGTTTTTTTTAAAATTTCAACTGAAACTGGATTTATAAAACCTTTTTTTAGATCATCTTCCCAGTCATGAGCATCGTCGTTTAATTGTCTGGCGATTAGGTAATTTTTAAAAAAATTCCAAGTATTTTTTACCTCTGGAGAGTTTTGATCAAATCCGAGTGAATATAAAATAGCAATTGGACCAAGAGCATGTCCGAGAGATTTTTGAGCTAATTGAGAATATTTTTTATAATTTGGAAGTTTTTTGGAATTGTAACAATTAGTAATTTCCCATTGGTTAGCTTTATCAATATTATTCATGGTTCGATTAAAAACTTGGGCAAGATTGGTTTTGGGTAAAATATGGTGATAAATACAAGTCAATTCTCTAAGACAAACATTAGCTAGAGACAAAAGATTTTTTGGCCCATCACCATCTAAAAAATCATCATAAATAGTGTAGGCTATCCAGCCATAAAGATTGGCCAGTCCAAGCTGGATTAATAAATCTTGAGCAACATTTTTGCCTGTATTCCCCAGTGATCTGCAAAAGTAATACGGAAGAAGGGTAATTTCTTTTTTTAGATTTTTGGAAGGAATTGGAGAAATAAATTTAGTTTTTTCTTGGGCAACTTGAACTATTTTCTGATGAATTTGATCAGATATCGGATCATTTTTGGTTAAAAATGTTTTGATAATAGAAAAATATTTGGTTAAGGCCTCAATACAAAAAGCAGTGGTGAGAGCAGAAGAACCGGCATAAAAAGTTTGACGGTTGATACTTGGGTCAATACAAAAAGAACTAATTTTCCATGAACCATTTTTTTGTTGATTTTTAATCAAATAATTTATACTGGGTAATAAAATTTTTGGGTCGATTTCTTGATTGATGAGAGAGATTATGGCTAAGGCAGTATTTAGAGGGTTTCCCCAATGGCCGGATTTTTGGTGAGACAAAATAATATCAATCAATTTTTTTGATTTATAAAATCTGGAAATAAAATAAATTACTGGATAGATTGACGGATAATAAGGAGAAACTAATTTATTTTGATCAATGGCTGATTGAACTAGATGATTAATGCTGTCTAATTCAACTTCTTGGAGTGATAAAAAATAGCCGATATTACTATTGACAGCTAAATCAATATCTTGCCAAACTTGGTCAGAAGTTTTGGAAACTAACCAGGTGCAATATGGGCCACCTTCTTTTTTTTCAACAGCGACCAAAAGATTAATTATTTGAGCAAGAGCAGAACCATCGATTAGTTTGGGATTGTATTGATAGAGAGCACTGAGACTACAAAAGGTATCATCTAAATCATCTGGGTATGGCATGGTTTTGTTTTCTGGAGCATTGCGAGTCCAATAATTGAAAGACCAGTTATCGTTTTTTTGAGATAACAAAAATTTGGCAATTAATTTTTTGACAGATTTACAATTTGGAACTTGATTTAGACAAGACAAAATCAAGGCCGATGGAAAAACAGAGTGATATTTTTTTGATTTTTTGAAATTATTTTTATTGGGACTAGAAAAACTTAAAAAACTGCCATAACTTTGTTGTTGAGATTGAATAAATTTAAGAGCTTTTTTTAAGTCCATTGTTTTTGCTTATGGGGAATTTTATAAAGAATGTAGTTCCCTGATTAATTTTACTTTTGACTTTAATACTACCAAATAGCTCTTTCTCAACAATATTACGACTGATATAAAGACCAACTCCAACACCTTTTTCAGGACCTTTGGTAGTAAATAGAGGGCTATAAATTTTGTTTATATTTTTTGGATCAATACCAGAACCAAAATCTTGAACCATTAAAGTAATATATTTTTTGTCTTTTTTTAAATTAATAATTATTTTTCTGTTGGTTTTTCTGGTAACTTCGTAATAAGCATCGATAGCATTGGAAACTAAATTACTAACCACTTGAAAAAAACGAATTGGGTTGCCGAAAGTGGTAATTTGTCTGTTTGGTTTAAAAATAAAACTAACTTGATGGGCGGTGGCTTTGTATTGTAGGTTATCTAACGAAGCTTTGATTTCATCTGAGGGGTGATAAATATTTTTAGTTTCTTGTTGTTGGATTTGATTGCGGACAGAGAGAACTAGGTTTTCCATCTGTTTGGTTCCAGCGATGGCACTTTTGAGAATAGGATTAATTTTTTTGTAATTGGGAAATAATTTGTTTCTGGCTTGATGTTCGATGTTGTCAAGATTTAGAGAAACTTGAGTGAGAGGGTTAGTAATATCATGGAAAAGACCAGCGGTAAGTCGACCAAAGTCAGCAAATCGATATAAATTGGTGATTTTTTCTAACTGGGTTTTTTTGAGTTCTTTAGTTCTTCTTCTAACTTCCTTTTCGAGATTATCTTTTTCCTTTTTTAAGGCTTTTTCGGATTCTTTGACCCGATCGAAAGCTTTATTAATTTCTTTCCCCCATAGCCAACAAACAACCGTAATTATCATTAACATAGCTGATGACGATATTCCGTCCCCTATTGTAGGGATATCGTCCATCCAAGAAGAATTGTAATTTACTAAATTTTTGCTTTGTAAAAATGCCAGTGTTATTAAAAGTATCGAATAAATAGATGTGATAAAAAATGATCCTTTTGAACCGATCAGCGTCCCACTAATAACTATAGAAATACAACTTATCAATAATGTTTGAGGAGAATTGACGCTCCATTGGGAGAAACCATAAATTACTAAAATTAAAAAAATAAAAATTAAAACATAGGTGATTTGTTTTGAAAATCCAGCCCGAGCAAAAAAAGATAGCGCTAAAAATATTAAAGTTACAACAAATAGAACCGTGGGCGGAGTGCCGTCAAAAGATTCTTTTTCTATGCTTAGAAAAATACAATTTGTTATAGAGGAAATTAATCCTAAAAAAGTACATCCTATGAGTAAGGTTCTTAGAATAAATTCTCTATCAGGAGTATTGTTACTTACCAAAATATTGTTGAGTTATTTTAAGTTTATTAGGTGCCCCAAGGAACCATGGCAGTCATAGCTGAAACTATGAATAATCCCAAAATTTTGGAGTTTCGAGATTTTTTGTCGGTTAAGACTTTTTTAATTAAATCTTTCATTTTTCTCTCCTTTTTAAATTAATAACTAATTAATTATTGATTAATTAAAAATATTTTCAATAGATTTATTTGGATCAATGCTAATCAAATGACAATTTTATAACCTAAGCTATGAACTGATTTGATTAAATTTATTCCGAAATGTCGATCAATTTTGTTTCTGAGATAATTAATGTGAACGTCGACTGTGTTGGTAAACTGATCAGTATCACTTTCCCAAACATGTTCTAATATCATGTTTCGAGTGAGAACTTTGCCAGCATTACGCATGAGATATTCCAGTAATCTAAATTCTTTCAATCTCAAATTGATTTTCTTACCATTGTATTCAACGTCATTGGAAGCAGTATCAAGAATTAGACCGTGAATATTTAGTTTATCTGGACAAAAATTGTTGGGAGCACGACGCATTAGGGCCTGCAGTCTGGCGTGAAGTTCTTCAAAATTGAATGGCTTAGTTAAATAATCGTCGGCACCGTAATTAAATGCGTTTATTTTATTTTTGATGTCTGATTTGCCCGTGAGCATAAGAATAGGTGTTTTTATACTATTATCTCGAATCTCTTGGCAGACTTTTAATCCATTAATATCCGGCAGAGCAATATCCAACAAAATAACATCGTATTCATTTTCGAAGGCAAGATCCTCCCCTTCTTGGCCAGTAAAAGCGACATCTACAGAATAATAAGACTTTAAAGTTTCTTTGATAGCCTTGGCTGTATGTCTTTCGTCTTCAATAATAAGAATCTTCATAATAATTTTAATCTTTATCTAATCTTATTTTAATTTACATTTAATTAAAAGAAATAAAGATTAAAAAATTCTAAAATTTAAGGAAGATGATTTTTGAACATGTAAATAAAAAATGAAACGTAATTTGATATAATTCCGATACAAATGGCAGGGTAGCTCAGTTGGTTAGAGCGTAGCATTCATAACGCTAAGGTCGTGGGTTCGATTCCCGCCCCTGCTACAAACATGGGTATGTAGCTCAGTTGGTTAGAGCACTCCGACGTAACGTCGGAGGGGTCCATGGTTAATTTCATGAATGAAATTTAAAAATTTGGATGCATAGCTCAGTTGGTTAGAGCACCGATCTTATAAGTCGGGGGTCCATGGTCCGAGTCCATGTGCATCCACAATGGAGGGATATTTGTATATTTTGAAAAGTGAAAAACTAGATAAATATTATATTGGAAGTTCCAACAATCCAGAAAGACGTTTAATAGCACAACATAATAAAGGGTTTGTAATATCAACTAAACCAGGGATACCATGGGTTATTGTTTTTAAACAAAAATATCCTAATTTAAAGATGGCTAGACAAATTGAATATAAACTAAAGAAAATGAAATCTAAAATAATAATTGAAAAAATTATTAAAGATAATTTTTGTAAAATTTTAGTTAGTTAGAGCACTCCGACGTTACGTCGGAGGGGTCCATGGTCCGAGTCCATGCATACCCACAAAATAAATTATTTTGAAGAATTTTTTCTTAGATTAAGATAGCTGGCAACTAGAAGTATTAAAAGTAGAATTCCTAGAATAAAAGCAAAGTTACGAGCAGTGATATTGTCCATAATGGCACCGAGAAAAAAAGCACCGACAGCATAGGGAAGTTGTTTAATCATATTGAATGTTGAAATACTGGTAGCACGAAATTTTGACGGAACTGAGTTATTAATTACATTTGATGATAGATTTTCAAAAAATGAATCACTAATTTGACGCAAAATTAAGATTAGTCCTCCAAATAAAATAGAAACAAATGGTGAAAGAAAATAAATAAAAACACCGGTTATTCCAACTAAAAACAAAGAAATTATATTTCCAAATTTCCTTCGTAGTTTTGGAACAAATTGAACTGAAACTGAAGTAATTAATAATATTGCCGCTGTTAAAATACTTAATGATCGATCGTTAAAACCGAACTCAATTCCTAAAATGCTGTCTAGAGATTGTGTGGATACGACAAAAATACAACCGATGGTTAATAGTAAATATATTTTTCGCCTGACTTCAATCGATGTTTGGAATAAATGTTTAAACCCTTGTTGGGTTTGATAAATAAAATTTTTGGGCGAAAATTCTTGATTATCAGTTTTTAAATTAAATAAAAATAGTGAAATAATGGCACCCAAAAAAGTAAATAAACTATTCAAATAGAAAGGTAAAGTTGGATTTTTAGTATAAATGTAACCACCAATAACAGTACATAAAGTTAATGTTATTAATTGAATTGTTTGCATTTTTGAAAATATTTTGTCGTAATTATTTTGTTGATTATTTTCGGCGAGATAATCATAAATATATGCATCCATAGTACCGGAATAAAAAGCCATCCCGATTCCGAGGATAAAACTAGAAATTACTAAATCAGTTAAATTACCCGATCTTGCCATAATAAATTGACCAAATGCTAAAACAAAAAGTGAAATGATAATAGTTTTTCTCTTGCCTAATAAATCGGCAATAGCACCAGTTGGAATTTCTAAAGCAATAGAGGTAAAAAACAAAACAGTTTCCAGAAGGCCAATACCGGAATAATTAGTAAAACGGAGATAATAAAAAACCCAAATACCCATCCAAAACCAAGAATAACGAGTAATACTAATCAGATAGACAAGAACGATATTTTTGTTTTTCATTAAATCCCCATGGCTGATAAAACTTCATCTAAAGTTTTTTGGGCTTCGAGAGAGGCTTTCTTGGACCCTTCTTCAATTATGCCATCGATTAGGTCAAATTTGCCTTCGAATTGGGAGCGACGATCACGAATGGGGGTCAAAAATTTATTGATAGCAAGAGCTAATTTGGTTTTGACTTCGACATCACCAACAGTCCCCTGTCGATAACGATTTTTGAGATCTTCGACCTCAGATTTATTTTCATTGAAAGCATCGTGATAAATAAAAACAGGATTACCTTCAACTTTACCTGGGTCAGTAGCTTTAATGCGAGTAGGATCGGTATACATGCCTCGAACCTTTTGATTAACAGTTTCTTCATTATCAGAAAGATAAATACAATTACCAATAGATTTACTCATTTTGGCTTGGCCATCAGTACCAACTAGAGTGCCACCTTCTCCAATCAAAGCCTTTGGAATTGGAAAAACTTCGCCATAAGTTTTATTGAAAGTATCGGCAATTTCGCGAGTAACTTCGACATGACTCTCTTGATCTTTACCAACAGGAACAAGATTAGCTTTGACCATGAGAATATCGGCAGCCTGAAGAACTGGATAATTTAAAAGCCCAAGGGAAGGTTGTTTCAGATGAAGATCGCGAATAACATCTTTAAGGGTTGGAACTCTTTGAGCTCGAGGAACAGTAATTAAATTGGTAAAAAGGCTTTCGAGATAAGTAACTTGAGGGACTTTGCTTTGTTGATAAATAACACATTTTTTTGGGTCAATGCCAACAGAAAGATAATCAAGAACCAATCCTCTGACTCGGTCGCGAAGAGTACTGGTTTTTTCTTTAGAAAAATCAGTAGTTAAAGTATGAAGATCGGCCATAATAAAAAAACAATCGAATTCGTCTTGAAGCTTGACTCTATTTTTGAGAGTGCCGATATAATGACCTAAATGGAGAGGACCGGTAGGTCTATCCCCGGTTAGAATTCGTGGTTTTGTAGACATAGTTGATTTTAACATTAAAGATCGGCGTTTATGTTATAATCGTTCCTAGTTTATTAGAGCCGAGGTCAGGTAAGCGCAAGCTGAAGGGACTTTAGCAAAAGAAAAAAATGACAAAAGAGAAACATCAAGTCAAAGCAGAAAACAGAACTGTTTTGGGTAGAAAAGTTAAAAATTTGAGAAAATCAGGATTTATCCCAGCTACTGTTTACGGTAAGGGATTTGAATCAAGAGCAGTCCAATTTTTAGAATCTGAATTGGAAAAAGTTTATGAAGAAGTTGGAGAATCAGGTTTGGTAAATTTGATAATTGGTGAAGAAACTTTGCCAGTTCTTTTTAGAAATCCACAATATGATGCCATTGAAGGAGATTTAATTCATATTGATTGTTACAAAGTTAATTTGCGAGAAAAAATTAGTGCTATGGTACCAATCGTGTTGATTGGTGAATCACAAGCAGTTAAAGATGGAAATATTTTGGTGCCAGTTACCGATGAAATTGAAATAGAAGCTTTGCCAGCTGATTTACCAGAAAGTATTGAAGTTGATTTGTCAGCTTTGGAAACTTTGGAATCGGTAATCACTGTGGCTGATCTTAAAATTGATACCTCTAAATTGGAAATTTTGACTCATCACGAACAAGTGATAGTCAAAGTTGAAGAACCAAGAGCTGAAGAAGAAATTGCTCCAGTTGAGGAAGTTGCTCCAGGCGATGTCCCAGCAATGAATCAAAAGACTGAAGAAGAAAAAGCAGCTGATGAAGCGGCTAAAAAAGAAGAGGAAGAAAAAGAATAAATTATTGAGTAATTTGATAGAAAAGCCTATCAACGTCGGATCGAATAGGATCGAGTTGGTGGGCTTTTTTGATGAATTCAGCACTTTGAGTGGAAATACCCAAAACAGTTTGAGTTCGAGCAATCTCTAAATAGTCATCAGTATTTTTATTAGGATTTTTTTGTAGATCGGATAATTTTTTTTGGAGTTGTTGGGGTTGAAAATTTTGTTTGTAGTTAGCAACTTGATCTTGGTTTAGTTGTGATTCTAAAAGTGAGGCATTTTGCCAGTCATTAACCTGAACTAATTGACGCCATAAACTTAGACGACCTAAATAACTGATACTACCATCAAATTGAGATAATTTGATTTTTGCTTGGGTAAAATTGTTAGGTTTTAGAAAATAAAAATAAGTGTTGGCAACTATTGCTAATAACAGAAGAATAGAAACAGCTATTTTAGCTTTCATGGGTGGGCCAGGATGAAGAAATTAACAATTCTTTGGGAAGATTAAATTTGGAAATTAATTCTTGATAAATAGTTTCGGTTACAAAAGGGATAAAAGGATGAAGAAGTTTTAGACTGGTTACTAAAACTTTAATTAATGTAGAAAGCGCCTCTGGAATTCTATTTTTGGTGGATTCAATATATTGATCACAAAATTCATGCCAAAAGAAATGGTAAAGATCTTCTGAAGCCTGGCCAAAACGATAATTATTTATATTTTTGGTAGTAGAGGAAACAATCTTGTTCAATTTTTCTAAAATATTTTTGTCGTCAGAATTTAAAACTGGCTGACCAATATTTTCTTCTGATTGTAGAAGAATATATCGTGAAGCGTTCCAAATTTTGTTAACAAAATTTCGTTGGGCACGAATCTTGTCTTCAGAAAGAGAAATATCACTTCCTGGAGCAACGCCAATAACTAGAGCCATACGGAGAGCATCGGCACCATATTGATTGGACATAACTAAAGGATCAATAACATTTCCCTTAGATTTGGACATTTTTTGACCTTTGCTATCAGTAACTCGAGAATGCATGTGAGCGACTTTGAAGGGAATTTTACCGGTAACATAGATACCCATCATAATCATGCGAGCAACCCAGAAAAATAAAATGTCCCACATAGTATCAAGAACTGATGTAGGATAAAAATATTCAAAATCAGGAGAATGATGACCAGCGGGATCCCAACCTAGAGTGGAATAAGGCCATTGGCCGGAAGAAAACCAAGTATCAAAAGTATCGGTTTCTTGTAAAACATTTTGGCTGGTTTTTTGAGCTTCTTTTTCGGACAAATAAAATTTGGAATTGGTTGGAGCAATTAGCGATTGAAGACCATTTTTTATTTCAACAAAAGGATAATTTTTGATTAAATCTTTGTAAGTACCAGTAATAGTTTCGTTTTTGGAGTTGATAAAAGTGAGATTGATATTTTGATTTTCGTCGAGATTGTACCAAGCAGGAATTTGATGGCCCCAAACAATTTGACGAGAAATTGGCCAATCTTTGATATCTTTCATCCAAGTCAAAAATGATTTTTTGAAGCGAGTGGGGAAAATTTTGACTTCATCACTTTTAACAGCTTCGGTCGCTTTTTCAGCTAATGGTTTAATTTTGACAAACCATTGAGGAGCGGTAATTGGTTCAATAGGACGACCACATTTGTAACAATGACCAACTTCATGAGAATAGTTCTCGGTTTTTACCAATAACCCTTCGGCTTCCAAATCATTTAAAACCATTTGACGGACTTGATTGGGATAAAAGCCACGATATTTTTCTGGGACATTTTGGTTTGATTTACCATCATAATCAAAAATTCTGACAAATTCCAAATTGTGTTTTTTGGCCATGTCATAGTCTTCGGGAGAATGAGATGGAGTAACTTTGACGGCACCAGTACCGAATTTGATATCGATTGAATCTTCCCCTATTACAGGTATTTCTTTGTTTACCAAAGGAAGAGTAATAGTTTTGCCGATTAAACTTTGATATCTTTTGTCGCGAGGATTGACAGCCACAGCGGTATCACCCAACATAGTTTCGGGACGAGTAGTGGCAACAGTAAGAGGTCCGTACTTGATATACCAAAGATGGGAATCAACATTTCTGTGTTCAACTTCGAGATTGGAAAAAGCAGTGCCACAAAAAGTACAATAATTAACAATTTTTTCATCACGATAAACCAAACCTTCGTTGACCATGCGATTGAAAACTGCATAAACACGAGCAATATGATCGGCATCCATAGTAAATTTCTCACGAGTCCAGTCGAGAGAAAAGCCGAGACGTTTGAGTTGATTTTTGGCGACATCACGATTTTCATTGACGTAATCAAAAATCATTTTAAATAAAGTTTCGCGATCATAATCGAAACGAGATTTGCCTTGTTTTTGGAGATATTTTTCAAAAACGAATTGGGTTTCAATACCAGCATGATCAGTTCCTGGAAGCCAAAGTGTAGGATCACCCAACATACGGTGATAACGGATCATAATATCTTCGACAGTATAGAGAGCATGACCAGCATGGAGAGGATTGTTGGCATTTGGCGGAGGCAAAATAATGGAAAAAGGGTTTTTGTTCTTGTCGATTACCGGAGTAAAGGCACCAGATTTGAGCCATTGATCATAAATTTGGCTTTCTGAAGCGGGATTATAGGCTTTGTCCATGCGATTATTTTAGCACGAAGTTGGGTTATAATTAGCCATGAAAGAAGACAAGATCTATAAATTACACAAAAAATATTCCACTGGAGAGAAAACATTGGAATGTGTATGGCTTCACAGTTTGGTGGTAAAGGATATTGCCTTGGAAATTGCTGAAAATGTAGAAAAAAAATATGGAACCAAGGTTAATAAAAAATTAATTGAAATTGGAGCATTGGTTCACGATATTGGCTGTTATACCTGTATAGGAAATAATTTTTGTTTTGACAAAAATTACATTACACACGGAGAAATCGGCTACAAAATTTTATTGGAAAATAAGTATCCAATAAATGTTGCTAGATTTTCGTTGGTGCATATTGGAGTGGGAATTGGAAATATGATTCCGGTTACACTGGAAGAAGAAATTGTGGCATATTCAGATAATTTTCATTCAAAAAAACCAATTCGTTTTAATAATTATGAAAATGAAAAACAAAAACTTGAGGGATTTGAAAAAAGTAAGGGAATAATTTTTGAACGTTTTAAAGATAAATTTGAAATCCCTAATTTAGAAAAATTGGAGGAGAAATATAAAGACCGACATGGGGAAATCAATAAATGGATGGAGGAATTGAAATGAAAATTTTAGAAATTACTAAAGATTATCAAAAAGTTATTGAAGAAACAGCTAAAGCAATTTTGGCGGGAGGATTGGTGGTATTCCCTAGTGATACAGTTTATATTTTGGCGGTAGACCCAACAAATGAAAAAGGAGTAAAAAAATTACTTGAATTTAAAAATAGATGGACTGGAAAAGCAATTTCGGTGGCGGTAAGTAATCAAAAAATGGCCCAAGATTATGTAAGGTTAAATGAGAACAGTAAAAATATTTATAAAAATCTATTGCCGGGACCATTTACAGTTGTAAGTGAAGGAAGGGCAAAAGTAGCCAAGGGAATCGAAGCGGAAAATGGAACTTTGGGAATAAGAATTCCGGATAATAAATATATTTATGATTTGGTGGAATTGGTAAACAGACCAATAACTGCCACTTCGGCAAATTTGGCTGGAAGAACCCCAAATTATTCAATAGAAAGTTTTTTGAGACCACTATCGAATAAGAAAAAAAAGATGATTGATTTGATAATTGATGCGGGAAAATTGCCAAAAAATAAACCATCGACTGTAATTGATGCAACTGAATCAGAAATAAAAATTTTGAGAAGAGGTGATTTGATTACTAAAAATAGCACCAGTTTAATTTCGAAATCAGAAAAAGAAACAGAGAAAATAGCGGAATTTTTGTTGAACAAATCCCTCTCGGCTACGCCGCATCTCCCTTTGATAAAAGGGAGAAATCCTATTATATTTTTACTATCTGGGGATTTGGGCTGCGGTAAAACAGTTTTTAGCCGAAAAATAGGGCACTTATTAGGCGTAAAAGAGAAAATCACTTCCCCTACTTTTGTGATTTATAACGAATATAAAATTAATAATGGAACTTTTTTACACATGGATTTGTATAAAATAACAACTGAAAGAGATTTGGAGGAAATAGAATTTACTAATTTGTTTGATAAAAATACGGTGGCTTGTATCGAATGGCCAGAAAATATGGGAGAGAAAAATTTGGATAAATTAAGAAAACTAACAAATTTGGTGTCAATAAATTTTGAATATATTGATCAGAATACAAGAGAAATAAAATATTAGGTTTAAAATTACCAAGAACCACTAGAGCCACCACCGCCACTTGATCCGCCACCAAAGCCTCCAAAGCCGCCACCACCAGAACCACCACCCCAAAAACCACCACCTGAAGACCAAAAACCAGTTTTTTTACCCATTTTTTGGAGACGCTGATAATTTTTTGACAAAATAAAATCTAACAAAAGACCAACAAGACCGATAATTACGGCTAAAGTAATTCCAACAATAAGAGATGAAAATATCCCAACCAAAAAACCAATGATAGAGCCACCAATTCCTCCGGCATAAAAAGATTTGGTTCGGGCCATAAAAGCAAAGGCATAGGAAAGAAAACTTAAGACTAAAATAATGACGGTAATAACAAAATCACTATCGACTTCTTTGGTTTTGACAACTGGTGGATCGTCGGTAATTTCACCAGCTAAATACTGATTGAGACGATCGATCCCATCATTAACACCTTTTTCATAATTGGATTTTTTGAATTCTGGGGTGATGTAATTTCTAATAATATCGCCGGCGCGACCATCGGTGATGACTGGTTCTAAACCATAACCAACCTCGATTCGAACTTTTTTTTCTTCAAGAGCAATTAAGACCAAAAGACCATTGTCCTTGCCTTTTTGACCTATGCCCCAAGATTTAAAAAGTTGTTCAGCAAAATCTTCAATAGTAGTCCCTTGAAGATTTTTTACTGTAACTACGGCAATTTGATCTGTAGTATTGGTCTCAATTTGGGCTAGTTTTTGTTCAAGATTAGATTTGAAATCGGAGCTAAAAATCTGGGCAAAGTCATTGACTCGGCCAGAATACTTGGGCAAGTTGAGAGCATAGACACTACCCGGGATTAGCAAAAATAAAACTAGGACAAAAAATAGTTTTAGAAATCTCATTGATTAAAATTCACTTGAGGAGCGTTTTGAGCTTCAGAATTGGATTGGAAGAAGGAACGAGATTTAAATCCAAACAAATTGGCTAAAATATTTTTTGGAAATCTGATGACGGAAAGATTGTAAGTGGTAACTTCTTCATTGAAACGTTTTCTTTCAACAGCAATACGATTTTCGGTACCACTTAGCTCATCCATTAATTTGTTGACTGTTTCACTAGTTTTGAGTTGAGGATAATTTTCGACGATCACTAAAAGTCGGCCTAATGAAGATTCTAATTGACTAGCGGCAGCAGATTTTTCATCGACAGTTTTGGCTCCGGCATATTGAGAACGAGCATTGGCTAAATCGGAGAAAACTTGTTTCTCTTGTTTCATGACACCTTCAGTAGACTTAACTAAATTAGGAATTAAATCGAAACGACGTTGATATTGGGTTTCGACTTGGGCCCATTGACTATCAATTTTTTGATTTAAAGTAACAAATTGATTGTAGCTAGCGAATCCCCAAAACACTAAAATAACCAAGACGGCTATCAAGACGATTTTTAGTTTTTTCATATTTGTAAGAAATTATAACAGTTTAAAACTTTGTAAGAATGTTTCACATTCTGTTTTGAGGGAGTCTTTGCCATTGTGAACACATTGAAGAGTATAGTTTTTGCCACCATATTGGAGATCAATAATTGTTTGAGTGGAAATATCGTATCGATAAGTGTTTTGACCGGCGATTAGAAAATCGCCACTAAAATTTCGGTTGGGAGTAGTCCAAGCCCATTTGTCATTTAGACCAACATGGACAGCAAAATTGCCACTACTTAGGTAAAAAGTGTAACGATTACCAGAACTTTCGGTATCTTCATAAAGTTTCCTGAGGGTACTGTATTCAATTGAAAAACCATCAGATGGTTTTGATAGAGTAGTAATTTTAGAAGCTGAAGAACTGGAAACTGGTGTAGGGGTAATAGTTGGTTTGGTGGTGGGAGTGATTTTAATAGTGGGAGATGGAGTAGCAGTAGGAGAAATTTTTATAGTAGGAGTAAGTTTAGCGGTAGGACTAGCGGTAGGAGTTTTGGTTATTTTTGCCGTAGGACTAGCAGTAATTGTAGGAGTAACGACATCTGTAGGAATAAGTTCGATTTTGGGGGTAATATTAACGGCAGTTTTTGAATTGTTGGTAGGATTAGATTTCATCTGAAAGAGGAAAAATCCGCCAATTGCTGATAAAATCACCAAGATAATACTAAGGACCAAATAAGTACTATTTTTAATTTCCATAAATATATAATTTAATAATACATTATTAATGAAAATTTTAGCAATAGAAACCAGTTGCGATGACACGTGTGCAGCGGTGTTGGATGGTAAAAAAATTTTGTCAAATGTAATTTCATCTCAAACTGATTTGTATATTAAATGGGGCGGAGTAGTTCCAGACATAGCCAAGCGAGCACATATGGAAAGAATTGAACCAGTGATTAATGAGGCTTTGAGTCGGGCAAAAATTAAAATGGAAGAAATTGAAGTGATTGGAGTAACAAAAGGACCTGGATTGGCAATTGCTTTGGGAATTGGAGTAAATAAAGCCAAAGAATTGGCAATAAAATATAATAAAAAATTAGTAGCGGTGAATCATATTGAAGGACATATATTAGCTAATTTACTTAAAAATAAAAATGATAAACCAGTACGAGAAATAAAATTTCCAGCATTGGCACTGACAGCATCGGGCGGACATACAAAATTGGTTTTAATAAAAAAAATTGGTAAATATGAAGTGGCGGGAGAAACTTTGGATGATGCAGCAGGAGAGGCGCTAGATAAAGCAGCAAAAATGATAGGTTTGGGTTATCCGGGCGGACCAATAATTGAAAGATTGGCTAAGGGAGGAAATATAAAATTTTTGGATCTTCCCCATCCATTGGCGGATAAGAAAATATTAGATTATAGTTTTTCGGGACTTAAAACTAGTTTTTATTACAAAATAAAGGACTGGACAAAAGAGAGAATTTTTAAGAATGTAAATGATTTGGCGGCGACTTTTCAGGATGCAGTGTTTGAAACTTTGTTGAGAAAATTTAAATTGGCAATAGAAAAATATGAGCCAAAGATGATACTGGCCAGCGGCGGAGTAATAGCTAACTTGGAATTAAGAAAACGGTTGCGAAAATTGGCCAAGGAAAAACAACTGCCGTTACTAATGCCATTCAAAAAAGAATTAAATACGGATAACGCAGCCATGATTGGAATAGCCACTTATTACAAATCACTTAAAAAAGAATTTGTGAAAGATATTGAAAAATTAGATCGAGATCCAAGGATGACGATATAATCTGAATATGGAAGAAGAAAAAGGATATCGTGTTCCACCAATACAATGGTCATATGCTGACAATAAAATAGGTAATAAAATTGCCTATGAATCGGGAGAAGTTACTGGAGAAAGCAAATTGACAACAAAAAATGGAAGACCAATGGCGCTGAGAGATGAGAGAGCTTCAATCTATAAAAAAATAGTCAAAGATTACGATAATAAAGATGAAAAAATAACTTTATTAAAAAAAGCAAAAGATTTGGATAATTTATATATTCAATTTTTGGAAAATAGACAAATGGTAGAAGTAGATATGGGAGATTTGGGAATACAAAAATCTCAATATGTGGAGTTAACATCAAAAGATGTTGATTTAGAAAAACCACCAATTGTGTTGATTTTAGGGATATCAAACGATTTGGATGGATCAGGAGAATTCCCAATAAAATTGGCAAAATTATCAAAAAGAAAAATAATTATTTTTTCTTATCCAGAATCGTGGCACGGTGAGGTAACTAAAGAATTTGGAGATGAAGTTGAAAAATCTGATCATTTTGAACCTCATGTGTCTTTTTTTAGATCGGCGATTAATCAAGTAGTAGGAAATGAAACTGAAATTGATATATGTGGAATTTCTGCTGGTTCGATAATGGTGGCAGAATTAATAAAGGATAAGGAATTTAATGAAAGAATAAACCAAGCAAACCTGATAGCTCCCCCAGGGATAACAAATATGGGGGCAACAAATATTGTTAAAGGAATATCCCACGAAATTAAAAGTTTAATTTTTAACAAACAAATAAAATATTTCCCAAAATTATCTTCTTCAAATAGTGAAATAATTACAAAAACTGATAAGCAAAGAAGTTATATGAATAACACCCTGGGTAAATTAGCAGGGAAATTATCAAGGGAATATTATTGGTGGAAAAATGACTTGATTTCGGGAAAAAACAAACCAACTAATGTAATAATTTTTAGAGATGATGGGGTAACTATGGGTTACAGCGGCAGAAAAAAACTTGAACAAAATGAAAGTTTAAAATTACAAATGATGGATGGGGCTCATGCAACTGGAGCAATGGAAGCGGAAAAAGTAATTGAAAAAATGGTGATTTAGATTTTGGTTCCTTTGCGATAAACGGCAGCCCAGGGAATATAAACTGATTGAAAGGTTTTTTGATGAAGGACGGAACCATCGGCTTTTTTGACAGTCCAATCGAAAGAAGTTTTTAGGCCTGGGATGGCATGTTCGTCTTGAATGACTTTTCCCGAAGGAAGAGTAGGATCATCAATCCAAACTGCTGGAGGGGCTGGTTCGAAACCCCATTGACGATAGTTATTAATTTCAGTTTTACGACCATCGCTAGTACCATAAATATCATAAGTAAGACGACGATTGGGCATATCTAAAATACTTTGGATAAGAACATAATGACCAGTGTCATTGACAAATTTGAGATCGGGACTAGGGATAAAAACAGTGGCGTCATATCCGGGTTTGCTGTCTTCTTCATAATAACTAACACGATAGGCATGGGCTTTTCTTTCGGTAATATTTAAACCAGCGTTGAGCATAGCTCGAAAAAGAGTAGTGGAAACCTGGCAAATTCCCCCACCAACATCTAATTCAGTTTTGCCAGCACGAATAATGTAGGCTTTTTTGTAACCAGCCTCTAAAGTAACTTCACCAAGAGATTTTATAAAAGAAAAAGTTTCCCCGGGAGCAACTAAAATACTATTAACAATAGATGAACCTTTGGCAATATTTTGGTTGCGAATAGCATCAGAATGTTTAAAAGTAGAAGTTCCCCGACCCAATAGTTCTTTAATACCTAAATTATTGACATCATCATTTTTTACTAGAGGTTCGGTTGTTTTTACTGGAATTTCTAATTTGAGAGATAAATCTTTTTGAGAAGAAAGTTTGTCTAAATTGGAAATAATAAGATCGGCTAATTGGCTAGCATCGGGAGTGATACCATTTTGGGACGATTGAAATTCTAATACTTTATTATTTTCGAATTTAAAGACGGCATTGATAGGATCGCGTTTGAGACTATCGGCTAAGTTTTGACTATATTCTTGAATTTTTATTTTTTGGAAACCATTGTCAAAATCGAGCCAGGAAATTAGAGTCTTACTATCAACAATAATGGTATTAAGGTCGGTAATTAAAACTAAAGATTTGTTAATAAAGTTTTGGGCCTTGGTTTGAGTTTGATTGATTTGAGAATCAGTAGGAAGAGTCCCAGTGGTTTTGGCTTGAATAGTAACCGGGTCAGAAAATTTTCCTAAAGTAAGGTTGGAAACCAAATTGTTTTGTAAATTCTCTTGATCAACTTCTAAACCTAGTTTTCCCGGAATAACGGTAATTTTATTATTTTTTAGTTCTAACTCGGTAGGAATAAAAGGCTGGTTAATACGAGAAGAAATCTCTTCCATTTCTTGGTTTAATTTTTCCTGATCAAAAGACACACTTAAAACAAAATTTTTACGACCAAAAAAATTTTTGATGTAGTTAAAAACCCCTTCGTCAAGACGACGATAGAGAATGGTGCTGGCGGTTTTGTTGGTATCAATTTGTGCTGAAATTGAGGCTAAATTTAAGTTAAATTGTTGTTTTTCAAAAACTAAATTAACGTGTGAAGGAAGAATAAAATCGGAATTTAGATGAGTAACTATTTCAGACCGAGAAAAATGGGAATAATTTTTGTCTAGAACAAAAGAGTTGTTGCCGGCTTTGTTGTAATTGATAATGATGGGAGCGAAGAGAAACAAAAAAGGGGCAAGGGTAATAATGAGGGCAATGATTAGATTGGTTAATTTGGAATTCATAGTTAATGACGACGATCCATGGCTTGGTTGGCCAATTCGTCGGCTAACTGATTAAACTCACGGCGAACATCTTGAAAAATAATGGGAGCAGAAATTGAATCTATAATTTCTTGGGCCTGTTGGAAAAGTGGTTTTAGATTTGGGGCTTTGACTTTGTATAAGCCCTGGAATTGGCGGATCATTAGTTGAGAATCAGAACAAAAATTTATTTTGGAAATACTCAAAGTATTTTGATGATCTTTTACCCAATTTAGGGCATTAATTAAACCAGAATACTCGGCTTCATTGTTGGTTTTGATACCAAGATATTTAGATTCTTGAAATAAAATTTTTTGATCATGATCATAAATGACCAGCCCATAACCAGAAATACCGGGGTTGCCACGAGATCCCCCATCAGTATAAATATTTATTTCCATAAGAGTATGATATCTAAAATTATTCTAAAAAAACTAGTAAAGACATGAGGGCAATACCAAGGATAATAAAAATTAGCTGAGTGATTGAATGAGAGATTGGAGAATCATGACGATGAAGTTCGGGGATTAAATCGGTGGCAGCAAGATAAATAAAACTACCAGCAGTAATGGGAATAAGGAAATTGGAGAAACTAGAAAAATTGGAGCCGATAATAAAAACAAATAACACACCCAAAAGACTGACTAGACCGGATAAAAAATTGTAAGTAATAGCTTTGAAACGGGAAAAACCACAATGGACAAGGATACCAAATTCCCCTATTTCTTGGGGTATTTCATGAAGAATAACAGCAATGGTAGTAGTTAATCCAACAAAATTACTAATACTAAAACTAGCAGCAATAAGAGCTCCATCAATAAAATTGTGTACACTATCACCAATTAAATTAAGAGTGATGATGTGATGATGACCAGAAGTTTTGTGAATTTCTGGTTGATGACAATGATGCCAACGAAGAATTTTTTCTAAAATAAAAAAGAGAAGAATACCGGCAAGAATTAAAAGAGATGGAATAAGTTGAAAATCAAATTGTTCAAAAGATTGAGGAAGAAGATGAATAAAGGCATCGCCTAAAAGCCCCCCAATAGCAAAACTAACTAAGAAGAGGGTAATTTTAGACAGAATGGGAGTTTTTACAAAAATAAGAAGGACTCCCAAAAAAGAGATAAGACTAATAATAAAAGTGGCCAATAGAGAGGCAATAAGTGGAGACATAGCTAGTAATTTTAGCAAATTTTGGATAAGATATTAATATGGATGCGACAGAAATAAAATCACCACTCCCGCCGAGAAAAATAGAGGCTGAAAAACCATTTGAAAATGAAGAAACAACTCCCAAATCAGAAATAATTGAACCCAGAAATGCTCCACCGATGCCTGAAGCACCGATTGTAGTCAAAAAAAGAGTAAATTGGAAAAAAATTTTGATAATTGGAATAGTTTTAATTGGAGTAGCAGTGTTGGGATTAGTGGTAAATTCGTTGATTAAAAATAGTAAAAAGGATACAACAGTAACACTAAATTACTGGGGTTTGTGGGAGGATGAAAGTGTAATGAATGGAGTAATCGCCGATTTTGAATCAAAAAATCCGACTATAAAAATAAATTACAAAAGAAATCAGTTGACCGATTACAGAACAAGGTTAATCGGCCGATTGGCAAAGTCAGGAGATGAAACTACCGAGGGGGTGGATATTTTTAGAATTAATAATACTTGGGTGCCGATGTTTAGAGATTACTTGGCAGAGGTTCCAGTGGAAACTGTTAAAACCATCGGCTTGGAGACTGATTTTTGGGACGTTTATAAAACAGATTTGAAGGAAAATGGAAGCTGGTTATCTGTCCCAATAATGTATGATGGATTAGCTTTGTTTTATAACAAAGATTTGTTGGAGGCAGCAAAAATTAGCGTTCCAAAAAATTGGTGGGAATTGAGAAGTAGTGCAATCAAATTGACTAGTAAAGAAGGAACAACGGAAAAAATAAAAGTAGCTGGAGCAGCTTTGGGAATGTCAAACGGAAATGTGGATAATTGGAGTGATGTTGTCGGATTAATGATGAAACAAAATGGGATTGATTTGAGTAAAAATAATAGTACTAACGATCAAAGTTTAGAAGATGTGTTGAAATTTTACATATCGTTTGCCAGCGGCAAGGATAATGTATGGGATGCAAGTTTGCCGAATTCAACGACTTTGTTTGCCAATGGCAAATTGGCATTTTACTTTGGATCGTCTTGGCGAATATTTGATATTGAAAATATAAATAAAGATTTGAAGTATGGCATAACTACCGTACCTCAATTACCAAAATTGGGAACAATTGATCAGAGTGATGATAATACTAGTTTGACTGACGTGCATTGGGCTAATTACTGGACAGAAGGGGTAAATAGTAAAAGCAAATACCAAAAAGAAGCGTGGAAGTTTTTGGAATATTTAAGTTCGGCTGAAGTTTTGGAAAAAATGTATACAGCTGAATCACAAATTAGAAACTTTGGAGAAATATATCCACGAAAAAGTATGGGTGACAAACTCAAAGATAATCAAAAAATTTGGCCGTTTGTATCGGTAGCCAACAAAGCAACTAGTTGGTATTTGGCAGCAAATACTAATGATGCTGGAGTAAATTCAGAAATGCAAAAATATTTTGGGGACACAATTACAGCAATAAAAGTTGACAGTGATACAGCTAAAACAATGACAACTTTGAAATCGGGAATAGGTCAAGTGCAATTGAAATATAAATTAAAAAGATAATGATATTAGTCAATTTCAAAATTTATGAACAAACTTTTGGCAATAAAGCCTTAGAACTGGCTAAAATTTGTAAACGGGTAATGGAGAAAACCAAAGTTAAAATTATTCCGGTAGTATCGGCATTGGACGCGGTGAGAATAAGAGAAAAATTGGAAATGGAAGTTTGGTTACAAAATGTTGATGAAATATTTGAAGGAGCCAAAAGCGGATCGATTTCCCCACTACAGGCAAAAGATTTAGGGATAGGAGGAACATTACTTAATCATTCAGAATGTAGGTTAAAACCAGGGACGATTAAAAAAATGCTTAAATTGTGGCCGAGAGGATTTAAAATATCCCTATGTTTGGGTACTTTGGGACAGGCAGAAAATTGGGCAAAAGATTTGAGACCTGATTTTATTGCTTACGAACCAAAATATTTGATTAGTAGTAAAGATAAATCAGTAGCAACAGAAAAACCAGAAGTGATTGAAAAATTTGTGGAAAAATTTAGTGAAGTGCCAGTGTTGGTGGGAGCTGGAATCCATTCACCAAAAGACGTAGAGGTATCGTTGAAATTGGGGGCTAAAGGAATATTGATATCTTCTTATATAGTTAAGAATAGTGATCCCGAAAAAGCGTTGGAGGGATTAGCTAAGGTTTTTAAAAAATAAGAAATGATATAATTTAAAGATAATATGGCATCAATAGATAATCTGCTCGTGTCTTTGCTCGTTGACGAAGTGGTCGGCGGTTTTATTGTAACTATTCCCCCAGGTCATGTGGGTTGTATTTATAGTGTATTTCGTGGGGTTTTGAAAAATGTTTGGTACCCAGGGATGCATTTCAAAATTCCTATAATTCATAGGGTGAAACTATTTAACGCTCAATTGATTGAATATACTGTAGCCAAAGATATTGTCTTAAAAGACAATAAAGAAATCATGGGTGATGAAGTGATAAATGCAGTTACTGGAGACAATAAATTTGTAGCGGTGGAAGCGACTGTTTTAATAAAACTGGATACTGAGAGATTACCTGAAATCTGGCAAAATATTGGAGAAAATTTTGTGTCTAAAGTAGTTAGGCCAGTAACTCGAAGCCGAATTAGAAAAGTATTGACTAATCATACATTGGCCAAAGCATTGTCAACTGACAGAAGTATTATTGAAGATGAGGTGAGAGAAGAATTAAGAGAATCTTTGACTGGACATGGATTGAATGTAGAGAATTTTTATTTGAGTTCGCTGACACCAATTGAAGGTTGGCAGATAACTGACGGGGATTTGCCAAGAGTGGAACTGAATAGACCGAAGACAGCTGAAGAAATAAAATCGGAAAGAGTTTTTTCTAGCCTGCCAGAGTCAGATACCAACAACGATTTAGGTCATCGGACCTAAGTGAATTGAAAGCAGAATTGAGAGTGGAAAAACTACTGGCAACATCATCGAAAAGAATGATGTTGGGAGGAATTTGGGATTTAGCAACAAAAACGTCCTTAAGATTGGCATCACGTTGGAGATGATTTTTAATTCTTGCCTGAGTATGGGTATATTTGGTACGAAAAAGAATTTGGTCAGAAAATTTCAATTTTAATTTACGGGCTAAAATTTTTCCTAACAAAACAGATTGGTTAAAGCCGCGCCAATTTTGACGAGAGGGAAAAAGTGGAATGGGAACAAGGACAAAATTGTTTTCTTGCCAATATTTTAAAATATGAGGAAAATGGATTTTAATATGATGAACGGAAATATCAACCAATTCACTGACAAGATCGGTAACAAATTGATATTTTAATTCTAAAATAGCCTTTTTTATGATAGTTTCGTATTTAAAAAGACTAAGACTCCCCTCTTTTTTTGGATGAGATAAATGTTTGATTTGATTAGTTTTTTGAGAGGAAAGACATTTAGGACAAAAATAATGACTGGATTGGCCACAAATTAAACAAGATTTGGGGAAGATTAAGTCTAAAATTAGGGACATAAATAATATTAAAATTTCTAATATCTAATGTCTAATTTCTAAACAAAAAGATTGAAAAATAGGCTATTTTTTGGTATAATACAAGCCTTCGGGGATGTATTGCATCGACGGAGTACGTACTTTAAAAAACTGCAAGCCGACTTTGATCCATTGAGTCGTTAAACAGGGTCAAAACAAAAATGCTGAAAATAAACTCAGCCGTTTGGTAACTGATTTCTCCAATTATATTGGAAAAATTACTACTCCATCTTACGCTACTGCACAAGCTTTAGCTTAAGACAAACCATTGGTTATTCTTCTATTCTAGAGGTGAATAATCAGTGTAAATTAAACTAGAATACTGTTTTTGGAATCTCGATTTTCCAAGAAAATAAGCAGCGGAGTAATGCCCGCACAATCGATACAATGACGCCTTTTGTAAATTTTAGTTGTCATTGGTGTAAGAGAAAATTTATCTAAGCTTGTAGAGGTTTTTTACAGTCTGCTTTCGGACCCGGGCTCAATACTCGGCATCTCCACCTTCGCCTCGACGTAGCTGCAAGCGAAGTCGGGATTCGCTTTTGCTACGTTTTCGGCTTCGGCGAGACACAGTCCACTTTCACAAAATTGTTCCAGCGAGACACAGTCCACTTTTTTATATATAATTTTTCAATGTATTGGGTATATGTTTTGAAATGTAATGATGATGGATTTTATGTTGGTTGTACTGATGATATTAAGGAAAGAATTGAAAGACATAAAAATGGTTATGTAAAAACAACAAAATATAGATTACCAATAACTTTGTATTGTTGTTTTGGTTTTAAAGATAAATATATTGCTTTTAATTTTGAAAAATATTTAAAAACTGGTTCAGGGAGAGCTTTTGCTAAAAAACATTTTAGTATTTAATAAATTAACTTTTTAAATCCGCTTTTGGCGGATTTTTTTTTGGTGATATAATCGGGTGAGTTAGAAAATTAAATAAATATAATGAGAATGTTAAGTTCAAATGATCGAGTGTTAGCTGATGAGTTGAGATCTACTTTACCGAGACAGTACGAACCTAGCTCATTGGTAAAAGTAAGACAAGAGGGCAGAGATCTCATAGATAGAAGTAGAAATTATAGTTATCCTGATAATATTCGCGCTACTTATAGTGGTGGAAGAAAAGGGAAAGAAAGATAATTTTATTATTAAAGTTAATCAAATAATTATAAAAAATGAAACTATTGGTAGATAATGAAAAACTTTTAACTGAAGAGATAAAGTTGCGAGCAAAAAATAAAGAGTTTCGTGATGAAAGAGAATTAGTAGGAGGGCAATATGTTGAACTTGATAGAAATAGACATTACCAATTTCCTTATAGTAGTAAACATCTTCATGAGGGTAATTTTGGGAAGGAAAGATAAATTTTTAATATTAAAATTAACTAAATTCAATGAAAATGTTAAATAACCATGATAAGTTAATAGCAGATTTGGTAGAAAGGGCTGCAAGTCGACCATGTTACGATGCAAGTAGAGAACTGAAAGGACATAGATATGTGGAGTTGGATACAAGTAGGACATTATCACATCCTTATAATATCCGATCTACCTATGCAAGGAAAAATCATGAGGAAGCAATAATTGGTAATGAAAGTAGATTAGGCAAAGAAAGATAATAACTAGCGGAGGTTTTTTGATGTTATAATTGGGAAATAATTTTAAAAAAAATAAAAATGAAACTTTTAAATCCTGAAGGTATGTTGTATGCACAATTAGCTGAAGCGAATGCCAGAAGAGCAAGTCGTCCTGTAGGTGAAAGATTGATCGGAAGTACATATGTAAGAGTCGATAGGAATCGTAATTTACCACAACTTATGAAAACTGATCCTACTGAAATTGTAGATCAACCCAAAGGATTGGTAGGAAGAGTATATGTTAATAAAGGTGGTGGGCCAATCTCCCATCCATATAATATTCACACTACTTACGAAAGAAAAGGCGAAGATATGAACACTGGAAGAAAGAATTTAAAACAAGTATTAGAATAAACTATAAAATCATAAGGAAAAAATAAAATTAGCGGAGGGTTTTCTTGATTTCTTCGTCTTTGATTTTTTGACGTTTTTCGTACTTGCGCATTTTGCGACCGACACCAATTTCAACTTTGAACCATTTGCCTTTGAGATGAATGGCAATAGGAATAATCATATATTTTTGATGACGAAGACTGATGAGTTTGGCAATTTCCCGTTCGGACAAAAGCAATTTTCTTTCGGTAATGATATTTGGATCAATTTCTTTGGAAGAATAGGCATATTTTGGGATTCGGAGATTGAAAAGAGTGGGTTGGCCATCGATAATTTCGACACTAGAATTGGCAAATTGAGGAGTTTGGACACGCAAAGATTTGGCGTCAGCGCCTGTAAGGGCGATGCCGGCATCAAATTTTTCTTTGAACTCGTAATCAAGAGAATCTTTGTTGAAATAACGCATGGGTGGATTATAGCGTAATTTTGTAAATTTTTTGGTCGGAGGAAAGGAAATAAATTGTTTTGGTGGCAGGGTTGAAAGTAAGGTCAATAATTTTAAAGTTGCTCAAATTGTATTTTGACTTTAACTCCCCTGTTTTTTGATAGACATAAATAAACTTGGAATCGTCAGCAAAAATAATAAAATCACTATCAATATTAGTATTGAGTAAACCGGCTTTGGTAAAAGTAGATGTTTGCTTGGCTTTGAAATTGTCTTTGACGCCACTTAGATATGGGGTAATTTGGCCTGACTCGGTGAGAACCCAAACTTTGCCATCAATAGCTAGAGAATTGGCACCAAGATTGGTTTTGGCATCATTTTTGAGCCAACTTTGGGGCTCTCCAAACCCAGAAGAATTGGGAGTCAGTTTCCAAATTTTTTGAGATTGATTGTCAAGAATATAAAGAGCGCCGTTCCACATTTGAAGATCGGTAATAGAAATAGTGGGGTCGGTTTGAGTAAAATCGATTTTTTGAGTTAAAGATGATTTTTCGACTAAACTTAAATTGGTTGAAGAGGCTAGATAAATATTGTTGTTGTCGACTAAAACTTTTGAGCTATTTTTGATTTGATCGGAAATCAAAAGATTTTTAGTAGATTTGGCCTCAGGATCGACTGAATCTAGACGACCAGTTGAAGAATCGAGTAAATAAAGATTTGATTTGGAAAAAACAAGCCGAGAAAATTTTGGTTGGTTGGTAATAAGGGAAGTGTCGTAAACAAAATCGGGAGTAAAAGTAGAACTATCCCCTGTTTGACCTAAAATAGCATCGACTTGAGATTTGAATTGGGAAACCTCTGATTGATGAATATTTAACTTAGTCATTTGGTTAATAATATCTTTGGATTCTTGGGCAATTTTGTTAGCAGTGTCGATATTAAGACTTTTGACGACAGAAATATTATTTAGTTTTTTTTCTAATTCAGTTTGAAGAGATTTAAATTTGTTTTCGGCCTGAGTAGCTTGATTTTTGCGATAACCAAAAAAACAACTAATGCAAAGACCGATAATTAGGACTAAAGCAATAATTATTTTGGGTTTTTGATGACGATTAATTTTGAAAGTGGAGGACGAATTAACAAAAACGGAAGGTTTTTGAATAATTGGAGGTGATTCGGTAATTTGAGAATCGACAACTTGATCTATTTCCTGATTTGGAGGGGAAACAGTTTCATCTTGATGAATCTCGACGAAACTTGAAGACATAGTAGATTGATCTTCAAAAGAATGAAGAAGAGACAGAAAATTTTCTTCAATATTTTCGATTTTTTGATCGATTAAAATAGTTTTAATTTTGTCCCAAGTAATTTTTTCCAAAAAATCGGAAGTGGTGAAAAGAAGACGATCACCAATTTCAATTGGGCCAGAAATGGTAATAATTTGATCATCTTTTTTGGGAATGATTTGGCTAATTTTGGAACCGCGGTTTAAAACTACTTGACCATCACCAAGTGAAGCAATAAAAACATTGTTGTTTAAAACAACGGCCAAAATTATTTTCAGCTGAAAATTAAGATAAAGTGGGTTTTGAGAAATGGAAAAGAGAGTATTTTTGAGATCGGAGAGAATGTTGGTAGTAGAATCATCGGAAAAATAGGTTTGATTTATTTCAAAAATAATATCGTGTCCAATGATATTGAAATCGGGATTATCGGCAGAAATTAGCTGAATTAGACCAAAAAGATGGCCTTTGGAAAATTTGAGTTGGTCGTCGGGTTCATTTTCCCAAAAGGTAGACCAAACATTGGAACTCGGTTTACCAATAAAGGAACGACAGATAAAATGCATTAATTAATGATACTACAACCAAACCAGGACCAAAAAAATGAGAATGCCGGAAAATATCAGATGAATGAAGGAAAAAGTAATGAGAACGGGATTGAACTTATCATGAACATTTTTAGACATAGAGGTAACTTGCTTGACAACAATGAGGGAAAAAACAAAATAAATAAGAGAACAAGCAACAAAAAATATTTTTTGGGCAATTAAAAAATAAGGCATGATATCTAAGTTCATCTTTGGCACCCCCTAATGCGGTCTTCTTCACAAGTATCCCGTAATTCTTGAAGAACTTTGATAATTTTTTCGGGATTAGGAACATTTTCAAAATTGATTTGATTAACTTCAGAAGCAGTTTGAACTAAAACTGAACCATAATTGAAAAAAGTACCGAAAAGACCTTTGACTGAGGAAGAAACGTCTTGAATCATATCAATGTCGGCTTCGGCGAAATGTTTATTGAGCATGTTATTGAAATCAATATCGACTAAGCGTTCGTTGGTGATAATAAAAACGTTGAAATACCAATGTAAAAACTTTTCGAAAGCAAAAATAAAAGTGATGAGATACCAAAAAAGAATAGAAATAAGGTGATATTTAACAGGAAGAAAGTTTAGTATTTCAAAATAATTTAAAATTTGGGGAACAAAAATCATAACAATAGTGGTACAAATCCAAGAAAAATTAGTGATCCAATGAGGACGAACAGCTAAAAATATTTCTTCTTCGGGATCTCTTTCGGGAAAATCAAAAACATCAGGACCAACTAAAAATGAAGAAAAAGAACTTTTGGTATGACCTAATATACTGTATATTTTGTCTCTAAATTGGAATGATTCTTTGGATAATTTTGGCTTTGGAGATTTGGCTACAGGAATCTTGGTTTTTGATTTGGTTTTGGGCACAGAAACGACATTGTTGCCAGGTTCGACGATTAAATCGTCGGGAGCAATTTTGTCTAAATCGAGAGATCTAACCATATGGCTTATTTTAACATTTGATTGGATTCGAACAAAGATTTGATTTGAAGGGCTAGAAAAGAAGCGTTGGATTTTTTGGGAAGATGCAGAAAAAGATGTAGGGTCGAAAGATTTTTTTGATTGAGATAAAGTTGAGTAGAATAAGCGATCCAATTGCAATTGTAAGTGCCCATACTGGAACTGATGCTAAAAATATGAGAATCGTGATTGTCGATGTTGGGGATATTTAGATCCAACAAAATTGGAGAAAAGGGATAAATAGGCTGATCATTGAAAGCATTTTTGGCTTGAGTTTCAATGCGAATTTTACTGAAATTTCCGTATAAATCACCAAGGCCAACGATTAGATCATAATTTTTGTGGTTAATATATTTTTCAAAAAAAGTACGAGGATGAAAATAAATTAATTGAAAAATAACGTCGGGGGTTTTAATTATTTTTTGAAGTTCGAGAAGAGTGCGGCGAGAAATGTTTGTCCCCCATTGGTTGGAGAAAGCATAAATTAGGATCATTTTTTCTCAATATTGAAGAGACTGGATTTGATAACGATAGCACCTGGAGAGCGAAGATTGAAAATGGTTTTAAAAGTTTCTCCAGAGACGTTTATTTCACCTTTGTCGGTGGAAATGTGAACATTTTGAGTACTACCGGAAGTGGAATAATCAACAGAAACTGAATTGACTGAAGAAACAGGACCACCTTTGTCCCCAACTTGACGACGAAGTTCATCTTTGGACCAAGCATTTGAATCACAAGAATTAATACAATTTTGAATCTGAGAAAGATGACTGGAGTCATTAGTTTTGGAAAAATATAAAACAGCATTGACAATGTCGGTAAATTCTTCGCCATTTAGCCATGGATGAGAACGGCCATAAGAATTATTACTACGGGTTTTGTACCAGCCTTTGTAATACCAAGCAGAACCAGCAATTTTTTCGTAAGAATTGCCTGGCCAACAAGATTGATTGCCACAAGTAGTGTCCCAAATTTGAGGAGTAGAATGGTCAGAAGATGAATAAGATATGGTGGCTCCACCAGAAGTAGAAGCATACATAGTAGAAAAAATATTGCCTGTTTTATTACTTTTAATAACCATTCCACGAGTGTCTTCGACAGCTTGTTTCCATTTGCCTGGAGAATTGAGACGACTAGTGCTATAAACTTGACAGGCTTCAGTGGTACAAATAGTACCAGTGCGATTATTAGTGGAATTTAAGGCATAAGTTCGAGCAGCGATGGCTTGGGCTTTGAGAGCTTCGTAGCCACCCTCATCGCCCCACTTTGCAGGCATTTCGGCAATACCAACTAAATAATTATCTTCAAAAGGTAGAGTACCAATAGAGGTTTTAATGGAACCAGAAGTATCAATTTTTTCAATACGAATATCGCCATAATAGGCTTTGAGAATAGTTTCATAATTTTGACCAGATTTGGCTCGGCCGAAAGCACCATATTGAGACATCCCTTTGCGGTGAGGGGCACCAAAAGAAAATAAGGCAAAGGCAGGAGAAAATCCGGGATTATAATCGGCACGGGAGGCAGGATCATCAGATGAAGAAACATCTCCCACTGAAGTGTTAAACATAGCCGTTTTTTCGGCAATTAATTTTTGCTGCTTGGCGGTTAATTCGGCTTTATAATCTTCAGCTTTTTTGATTTCACCAGCTAAAAATCCAAATCGATCCTCTAAAGTTTTTTTGAGGGCAGCAAGTCTAGTTTTTTGAGTTTCCAAATTAGTTTTGTCGCGATTAAGATTGGTGATTTCAGTATTGTATTTAGTAATAGTATCTTTGTCTTGATTAATAATGGCCTGATACCAAGTATATTGCTGCAAAAGTGAAGAACTTTCATTGTTGGTAAAAAAGATAATAAGAGGACTAAATTTTTTACTATTTTTGTAATAGCGTTTGACCCTTTCACTCAATAATAGTTTTTGGACTTCAAGATCGGCTTCTTTGTCAACCAATTTTTTACCAAGATCGGACACTTGTTTTTCAATATTGATGATTTGAGATTTAGCTGAAGTTATTTTTTTTTGTAAATCACTTGACTCACTTTTTAGGGGTTTTATGGCATTTTCTAACTCAGTGATTTGTTTACCTAGATCATCAATTTCATCTGCAAAAACAATTTTTGAGACAAAAAAAAGAGAAATAAAAAAAGCTAGAAATAGTATTGATTTTTTGAAATTTAGATGCACTGTTTGATTTTAGCATTTGCTATACTAACTTTATGGTGAAACGAAAATTAATCACGGGTGTGATGGTGTTGGCGGGGTTGTTTTTGAGTTTAATTTTGGTCAAAGATGTCAGAGCAGCAGCAAGTTGTAGTTGTAACCAGGCTTATTTTGCTGAAAATCAAGATGCGGTCCATGATTTAAGAATAAATGGTAAGGATAATCCAGAGGCAATTAGTCAAAATAATTGTCCCGACACAGCTGTTTATAACAGCACCAATCAAACTGTTAACGTATCCCCTATATGTATAGAAAGTGATACCACTGAAGGATCTTGGGGGTGTCATTGTTTTGATGACTATTATGCTTTAGATATTCAAAGTGGCGGTTTTACCTACACTGACAAAACAACTGGATCAAGTACAACTACAACTGACGCAGCTTCGTGTGCTTCAGGAGGTAATTGTTGTGTATGTGGTTTAGATGGAAGTTTAAATTATGTAAAGTTGAAGGATTATTGCGGTTCAGATACTCAAGCCCAATGTTCTAGTAGTAGAGACACAAATAGCTATTCAAATAATTGTTCTTGTATTACACAACCGATTCAAGTAACTTATTCAGGGACAAATCCTTTTTGTATGGGCGACAAGGAAATTAATACAGCTTTGGGATGTATCCCAATAACAATGAGTGGATTTGTGGCTTGGTTACTACCTATTTTGTTTGGAATTGCAGGAGGAATTTCTTTCTTACTAATGGTTTATGGATTTATTTTGATGGCTACATCAAGCGGTGACGAAAAGAAACTTCAAGGGGCAAAAGAAACCATAACTTCGGCAATAACAGGATTATTGTTGTCTATTTTTGCGATATTTATATTTAGATTGATTGCAATTAATATTTTGAAAATCCCGGGAATAAATTAATATGGCAGATATAAATTCAGTAACTTTACCGACAGATCCATTGGCAAGTAAATTTTCTGATGTAGGAAGTATCGTAACAACATTATTGCCATATGTTTATGTGGTGGCAGGATTGATTTTGTTGGTAATGTTGATTGCTGGCGGAATAACTTTGATGACGGCGGCAGGAAATCCGGATAAAATTAAATCAGGTTATGGAAGAATAACCTCGGCATTGGTTGGTTTTTTGATTATTTTTATCTCTTTTATAGTGGCTCAGTTGGTAGAAATTATTTTTGGCGTGGCAATATTGTAGTTTTTTATTTACCCATTCGACGGTGGCGTTGTTGGTACCAAACTATGGCTTTGTCAAGTTGTTTGGGATTGAAATCAGGCCAAAGAATATTAGTGAAATAAAGTTCGGCATAAGACATTTGCCACAATAAAAAGTTGGAAAGACGATATTCACCACCAGGACGAATAATGAGGTCTGGATCGGGCTGACCTTTGGTATAAAGATAATCAGAAATCAATTTTTCATTAATTTGACTGGGCTTAACGCCATCTTTGACAATATTTTTGATAGCATTAACAATTTCGTCGCGGCCGCCGTAATTGAGGGCAACATTAAATTTAATCCTTTCTTTGTCTAAAACTATATCCATAATTTTTTTGATAGCATCGCGAACTTTGAGAGGAAAAGCTTGAAAATTACCCAAAACAAAAAATCTAATACCCGAGCGGCGATACTCTTCACGTTTTTCTTTGACTATTTTTATTAAAAGATTGAAAATACCTTTGACTTCTTGAGCTGAACGCTGACGCCAATTTTCGGTAGATAAGGCATAAACAGTAATATGCTTAACGCCCAAATCGCGACAATGATTGACAATTTTTTCTAAATTTTGAGCACCGGCCTGATGACCTTCACTAGGAGACAAACCGCGAGCAGCAGCCCAACGACGATTTCCGTCCATAATAATGGCAATATGTTGGGGAAGATTTTTTGGATCAATTTTTTGATTCATACAAAGTAAGTCGTATTATACTAAAAATCCCTCCGTTGTGGAGGGATTTTTTAATTTTAAGCATTCCATTTAGAGCTAAACTGTTAGTACCAGAAAGCCACTCTCTAGTTTTGCAACTTTTGAATGGTTGAGATGGATAAGGTTTATGGCCTTATCAAAACCTCAAAGGAGGTGATCCATCCGCACCTTCCAGTACGGATACCTTGTTACGACTTAACCCTCATCGCTGAATTTACCTTAATCCCTGACGAATCAGAGGCATCGGGTACCCTCAACTTTGC